>Ga0189274_100191_pt1 | contig 30620 bp, 28 predicted proteins | sample N5B1minimetaG_FD_130323 | JGI IMG/M metagenome (GOLD analysis project Ga0189274, IMG submission 130323) | Marine microbial communities from the Costa Rica Dome - N5 B1 mini metaG | ecosystem: Environmental > Aquatic > Marine > Oceanic > Photic zone | place: Costa Rica: the Eastern Pacific...
ATAATTGATCTTTCCATCCTAGGTCTTGTCCTATATTAGAGATGTTCTTTCCGTTATGACAGATTTGATCGATTTCATGTAAAATCAAATAGAAATAGAGCTCTGTAATTTGGTGGTAAACAATGAAAATTTTCTCATCTGGGAAATCCGTTTTTGGTTTTTGCAAATTCAAGAGGGCATCTACTTCAATGTAATCCCAATAGGTAAGCGGATTAGCAAAAATCAACCCATCTAAATAAGAGTCAAGGTTTTGACCAATTGAGGCATACTTATCTTTTAATATTTGTATGCGTTTTAGTGTTTCGTCAGACAACTCCATTGTACAGTTTTTGGGTAAATATAAGTAAAAGTGGAGGAGTGAAAACTGACTTTTGTCAAATCAAAAAGCCCTGACGAACGAATGCTGTCAGGGCCACCTCAGTGATAGCTGAGGAAACTATTAAACCATAAAGTTTTAATTGACTTGAGCGATTGGATGTGATAATCCGTCCCACTTTACTAAGTGCATTTTAACGGTTCCCACTTGAATCTTTGCTTTTGCCATTATTGGAATCTTATTGCCATCATCTGTGATATAAGCGATTAATGCATCATCACTTTTAAATACTCTCCCTTCTTCAACAAGAGGAGAGAATTTATGACATCTAAACTTCCCTTTTCGAGTTCTAATTACTTCTTTCCCAAGATATTTGATTTTCGTATTAAAGAGTTCTTCATCTAAAAAGATTGGAACCTCAAATATGTCACCTTTCTTAGCATTTGTAAAATCAAGTGTACGTGCATAATAGAATGCTGAGATCATATCTTGAACATTAGAAGGGACGTCAAATTCGTTTCCTTTCTCTGTTTTTACTCTATTCTTATGTTGGAAGAAGGTGTAATCTTGATTGATTTTGTATCCGCCTTCGTTCACTCTTCGTTTGAATACCCAAGGTACTATTGACTTTGAATCTACATAAGATTCGTAGACGTCATTGACTTTGTAGAACCATTCAAAAGCTGAAATCGTTTTTCCGACTCCCCTTACCCGCCAAAGTTTTCTTCCTTTAACGGTGCGTTCAGTTGGTAATACTTGTAAAGTGGCTTGTCCGGCGTCCCAAACGCCATATGTTAATCTATACACTAATTTTTCACCAGGCTTAAAAGCGGTTTGTTTAATGTCTTTGAATGCGGCAATATCATCTGAAGACTCAATTGCTGGTTGTTCTGCTTTGGTGATGACTGCAAAACTCATGGCCAAAGCGGCGAATAATAACTTTTGCATGTTGTACTGTTTTATGGTTTATACTTCACTTAAATCAAAATCAGTGCCAAAAGCATTGAAATTGGTAGAAATAACAAATGGCTCAACAGAGGAGCCATTTCAATAAGAATCTAGGTTAAAAATTTGCTTTAACCGAGAAACCTCCGTATATTTAAAACAGAGTAAGTAGTTTTTTTCATTTCAAAAGTTGATGAGCTTGGCAGTTTTGCTGAGCTCATCTCTTTTTAAGCCTTCAACTGAATGGCTTTAACTACATCACGGATATCTATATCTAAAGGTTGGGCACCATCCACAATTTTTTTCGAATTTACTATAGTTACCTGAGTACCAAGCGGTTTCCAGCGACCCGAATGGATGGGTTTTTTATCTTGAAATAATCCTACTGCGTGAATATTGGAAATTCCGGCTATATGAAGTGGACCCGTAGATGCGGCAACAAGGGCATCACATTGAGCCACAAAAGCAATCAGTTCATCTAAATCAAGTTGACCACTTAGATCATGAATATTGGCTTGATTTGGGATGATTTTTCTAAAGAATTCGGCCTCCGCTTCTGTTCCGGTGATAAAAATTTCGTAATTATTGGAATCTAATTCGGTAGCTAAGCTCATAAAATTTTGAATCCCCCATTCAATAGCCGACCCTCTTGATTTGGGGTGCAAGACAATTTTTTGTTTCTCAGTCTTCAGTAAATCAGCTATTTCTTTCGTTAAAGGATGATCGGTTTTAAAACCTGCGTATACACTGAGTTTCTTTAGGGTGAATGCTTCACGAACTCCTAGGGGCTCTAATAATTTGGTGTTGAGTTGGGCTTCATGCAAGTCAGACCGCTTTCGGGTGAAATTGACCAACTTATTACAGGCCAATAAATGAAATACCCGGTGAGAGGTTCCAATTCTGGCAGTAATGCCGGCTTTTTTGGCAATTCTTGCGATTTCTTTGCGTGGAAAAACGTGAATGATGGCATCAATATTTTGTTCTTGAAGCCAACTGACTTGTTTGTTGTAATCCCATTGTTGTAGTACTGCCCATTCCCAAATTTCATCAACATGTTCGCAGCAAGCTATAATGGGTTTTGTATACGTATTTCCTAAGAATATCAACTCACAATCAGGGAATCGTTCTTTCAGAATACCAGCAAGTGGTAAAGTGAGAACAACATCACCTATACTATCGGTTCTTGAAATGACAATTCTTTTTAATTGACTCATTGTGCTTTGTTTAATCTAATCAACTCTTTGTATTTCAAAATGTTCGATTTGGCAGAGATTTGAGCGATCTTAAATCCTGCCCATCCATCTAAAAATCCAAGCTTTATGATGTACATTGAGATGAATCTACCAATAGCCGAAAGATAGGGTTTGATGGTGGATGCCTTTTTTCCGGCAGCATTCATTTTCTGTGCGGTTAGCAAGGAGTATTTATCTGCTCTGGCTTTGTGATCAGCATAATCATAATAACTATAGTGATTCAAATGACCAGGCAATTCAATATTCGTTGGGTTATCAGAAAATTCAAGTGTTTCATGTACAAACTGGCCTGTCCAATTGGTGGTTTGACGGTTGAAGATTCTGATTTTTTTATCCGGATACCATCCTGAATGCTTAATCCATTTACCACAATAGTTTGTCAGTCTATTTAAGGTATAACAACCTTTAAAACCATTTTCTTTTTCTGAAAGGATGGCTTGTTTCAATTGATCATCCAATTCCTCATCAGCATCTAGCGACAAAATCCAGTCATGAGAGCAGTTTTCATTTGCTTCATTTTTGGTTTGTGCATAGCCTTTCCATTCTGTTGAAATAAAACGCAGTTCAAATTGGTCGCAAATCGCTTTTGTATTATCCGTTGACCCGCTATCCATCACAATTATCTCATCAGCTACAGGCTGAACCGATTGAAGAGCACGTTCAATATTGCGCTCCTCATTTAAAGTAATTATAACAACAGATAATTTGTTCACGTCTTAAAAGTACTACATGTATTCAGTAGTTGTATAGTGGGTCAGTTTGAAATTTCTAAACGTGATTTGTTCATTAGAATTGCCATTCCAGAAAAAGAGTTCCACGTAATTCGAGAAAATATTTTGCGGTTCAATTAAAAATTCCATCAACGTCCATTCATCAGCATGCAGCAATTCTTCAAAGTAGAAAACAAATGTTGATGCAGCTTCTGTTTTCTTTTCATAAAGTGAAACTACTGCTCTTGAGTTCATTATTTTTTGATCTGCCTTAGCTTCAAATGAAAGAATTAGCTTAGAGGAGTTGCCGATTGTATTGCATTCTTGTCCAAAAACAGTTGAATAGGTATTTTCTGAATTGATAAAGGTTTCAAATCCTTTTTCATTTTTGATGTAATTTTCGCCTTTTTGTGGAGATTTTAGGTAGAAATTGATGTTTTCTTGCTCTTTCCAATGCATTTTTGGATAAACTCTTGCTTTTTTCTGGAAGGATAAAAAGTTATCCCAATACTGTTCTTTCGTGGCTGATCCAAATTGGATGATACCTGTTTTAATTTGGTACGCTTGGGCTATGTTTAAAAACCCAAACAGAGCTATACCGGCGCTAGCCACATATTTTCGGATTGGTTGTTCGGTTAACCATTCAATTGATAAACAGCCAAGGAACAAGAGTAAAATGTAATGATCAATCATTACACGTTGTGACATACCCGCTCCATAGTACCAACACCACCAGCTGGAGAATATATAAATGCACCCCAGATAAAACACCAAGCCAATTACAAATTGCGGTTTGGAACGCTTGAGAAGTTGCCAAAAGCCAATCAACAATAGCGGAACAACAATAGGAGTGTAGGTCATCCAACCTTTTGTATAAGACCAAAGAAAGTCGAAAAAGTATGGGTTTTTAAAATCAAATCCTTCCTCACCATAAGAGTATACCACCCAATTACCAGTTTGCATTTTCCAGAGTGCAAACGGTATGAAAAAGACTATTAATGGAAGTAAGATGAATTTCCAAATGTGCACTGAAAAGACTGTTTTAAATAGCTGTTTATAAAAGTTGACATCTGGAATGAAGAACAACACCAATCCAACTATCAAAATATTGGTAGGCCTAGTTATTCCTATCAAGGCAAATAGAAATAAGGCGATAACCAACCATTTGTGTTGCTGTTTTTCTTTAAAGTTTAAGAGACACAAAATCAGTCCGTTAATCAGAAACAAATTATAGATATGTGTAACTGATTGATCATAGACTGTATAGAAGAAAATATTAGTGGCAAGAACAATGGTAAAAATTGAAAAAAGGATCGTTTTTGAATCAAAACGAAGCTTTTCTAGGATTTTTTTAGCGAAAATGAGCGAAAATAGGAAGTAAATCCAAAATCCGACATCAAACCAAAATTGATAGATAGTCGAAAAACCATCAGCAGGCTTACCGGCAATCAAAGCATGAACATGCGCGAAAAAGAAAAAAGGAGAATAGAGCACGGTGACACCCGGAAAGGTCTTGTTCACTTTTTCTCCATCTACTTCATTTACGAAATCTTTTAAGTGACCTGGAGCATAGTATTGCGCCGCATGCGTTTCCATGAATTGATAATCTAGATCATCATAAATAAAAATGGCGGGCAAATAGGCGTAATACGCTTGAGCATCACCGGCAATGGGCCGCTCGTATGGACTCCTAATATCTTTGGATAACAGATGGAATACAAACAGTGTCCCAACTAAAAGAAAAATAAATTTGTGTTGTTTGATGAATCGGAACATTACCAGTTTCTTAATCCATCATCAAAATAGATATTTTTTTCTTCTAAGATTTCGATAAGTGCTTTTTTGAAGCCTTCTTTTTGATCGTCAGGAATAATGTTGGTTTGTAAAAAGATCACCAAATCATCTTTGTATTTGAAGCTGATTTGATCGCTTTGGTGCAATTCTACACGGCGCAATCCTTCATAAAAAACAAGTTTCGATTCTCTTGCAAAGTAGGCAATGACTTTGTCAGATATTCCAATTCTAAATCCATCACCTCCAGCATTCAGTCGAATTAAGAAAAGCAATGATTCAGTTAACAAAATAACCATCACTGCAATCATAGGTAGGACTAGATTGAAATCCAATTTTCCCATTTTGACAAAAAAGTAAATGGCCGCACTCATGAACATCATTTCAAGAAAGGTAAACGATATAGATCGTGTCTTAAACGTTTTTGAAACTTCAGTTGCAAACTTGAAATTTTTGAACAAGCGCATGTCATTCCAGCCTTGCCAGCGGTTTTTGGCTCTTAATAGGCCTACTGCTAATACTACAACAGCAAATGCTGGAAAAATTATCTCTTTGTACTTCATTCCTCTCAAATGTAGATTTGAGATCTCTAAATCGTAAATGACGGCAGCGGCTAAAAAACCAAATGCGAAAAGGAGTACGAAAGAAAGTATGTTAACGCCTTTATTCATTTTCTTCTGCAGCAGCTTCTTCTGTAGATTCTGCTTCTTTTTTAGCAGCGTTTTCTGCTATGTTGATCATCTTCAATTGAGCTTTTAATCCCTCTATTTCAGATTTCGTTTTATCGATATTGTTTTTAACACTTTTGAAAAGCGGATTGTTTTCGTCAGCATTAGAGAAGAAGGCCATATTAGTTTCGTATTTAGCAATCTCCGCATTTAGTTTTCCAATCTTTTGGCGGATGAATGAACGCTCTTTGTCCAATGCTCTTTCTTGATTAGCACCTCCGACAAGGCTGTTCAGTTTAGCTTCAAACATCACTTTCGCTTTTTCTGCTGCATCCATTTTGATAGCATCATACTGTGCGTCAAGAGCTGTTTTATAAGCTTTATAAACACGATCTTTCTCTTTGAAAGGAACATTACCAATTGCAGCGAATTCAGCTGAAAAAGCTTTTAGTTCATCAATCGTTTGCTTGGCATCTTTTCCGCCTTTGTATTTTTCAATTTTCGCAATGATGGCTTCTTTTGCTTTCAGGTTTTCTTTTCCTGCAGCATCTGCTTTTTCAAAGTGTGCATCTTTTGCATTGAAGAAATGGTCAATATTAGCTCTGAACTCTTTCCAAAGTTTATTCTCAAACTTAGGTCCGGCACTTCCAAGTTCTTTCCACCTGTTCTGAATGGCCTTGATTTTATTGATGGTGTTTTTCCAGTCAGTCGAATCTTTAATTGCTGCTACTTCTGCAATTAGTTTTTCTTTTTTCTCTTTTACACCATCAAACTCTTGATCACGCTCACCGTAGAATTCTTTCTTTGCGGCAAAAAATGCATTACAAATCGCTCTGAATTCCTTCCAGATTTTATTGTTCTCTTCTTTCGGACCGTAACCAATAGTTTTCCATTCCTCTTGAAGTGCAATGATCTGTTCAGTAGCTTTGTTCCATGATTTATGGCTGTCCAGCTTTCCAACTGATAATTTAGCTGCTCGATCAACGAGTACTTTTTTCTTTTCTAAATTTTCGTTTTGCTCTTCTCTTCTGTCTTGGTAGAACTTGTGAATCTTTTCATAAACTGAATTCACCGTGGTCCAGTAATCATCTTTGATTTTTTCCCACTCTTCTTGGTGCGTTCCACCAATGTTGTTCCATTCATCTTGATAAGTGTGCAGCTTTTCTTCTACATCTTTGATGCGATCTAAAGAAAGGAGCTCTTTGAGTTTATTGATGAGGTCTTTCTTAAGTGTTAAGTTACGGTTCAGGTCATGATCTTTGATATCCTTGTAGATATTGATGTTATACCTGAAACTCTCAACCAGATTAGAGAAGTCTTTCTGAATGTCTTGACGTTTGTCTCTCGGAATAGGCCCTACCTCTTTCCAACTGTCTTGTATATCTTTGAATCTACCGATAGCTCTACCGATATTTTCCTCATTTTGAATTAAGTCAGTAAGGGCAGCAATCAATGCTTTTTTCTTGTCAAGGTTTCCTTTTTCAACCTCTCTTTGCGCATTGACTTCTATTTTCTTTTTGTCTTTAAAAAGCTGACTCAGGCGTTTGAATTCATCTAGGTGCTCGTAAACCGGTTTTTCAATTGCTTCAGGTTTTTCACCTGCTTCAATTCGTTCTAACTTTTTGATTTCCCATTGACGTTCTTCTTCATCTTGAATTTTGAAGAAGGCGGTTGTCAAATCGTTAAATTCATTAATATCCGATAATACTTTGTCTTGATGTGCAAGCTCATCAAGGCGAGCGATAATTTCTGCCTTTGTCATGCGATTAAATTACGGTTTCCATATTGAAGTCAACCAACTTCACGAATTGGCTAATTCTTTGGTCAATCTCTTCTTGTGATAAATTCATTAATTGCTCAGTTCCGAATTTCTCAACACAGAAAGATGCCATTGCAGATCCTGCAACTACTGCATTTTTCATGTTGTCGAAAGAAATATCTCCTGATTTTGCTAAATATCCAATGAATCCTCCTGCAAAAGTATCTCCTGCTCCTGTCGGATCAAATACTTCTTCTAGTGGTAATGCCGGAGCAAAGAATACTGAATCATGATCAAATAACAGTGCACCATGCTCTCCTTTTTTGATGATCAAGTATTTAGGTCCCATTGCCATAATTTTCTTGGCAGCCTTAACTAATGAATACTCTTTTGACATTTGTCGAGCCTCTTCATCATTGATGATTAAAACATCCACCAATTTTACAGTCTCCATCAAATCATCCCATGCAATATCCATCCAAAAGTTCATGGTATCCATTGCGATTAACTTAGGGCGCGTATTAAGGCGTTCAATCACTTGTCTTTGAACTGAAGGCGCTAAGTTTCCTAACATTAAGAAATCTACTCCTTGGTAAGATTCAGGAACAATTGGATCAAAGTTCTCCAACACGTTTAACTCAGTCACTAAAGTGTCACGAGAATTCATATCATTGTGATATTTCCCTGACCAGAAAAAAGTCTTTTCTCCTTCTTTTATTTGAATACCTTCAATGTCAATGCCTCTTCCTTTTAAATCTTCCAAAGTTTCATTCGGAAAATCTTCTCCAACCACAGAAACGATTTTCTGATCGTTTGTGAAATATGATGATGAAAGTGCAATGTATGTTCCGGCTCCTCCGATAATTTTATCTGTCTTACCAAATGGTGTCTCAATGGCGTCAAATGCAACGCTCCCTACAGTCAATAAACTCATTTTTTATTTTTTAAATCAGCCACAAATATACGGCTTTCAGAAGATTGACAAATGACACCAATCATTTATCATAAAATTATGATTTGCTTATATTCGCTTAACACTAATGGTTGAAAATGAACATTGAGGAGTTTCGTGATTATTGCTTGTCAAAAAAAGGAGTGACTGAAGAGACGCCTTTTGGTCCCGACACGCTTGTTTACAAGGTGATGGGAAAGATGTTTGCATTAACTGGTATTGATAGTTTTGATTTCATCAACTTGAAGTGCGACCCAGATTATGCCCAAGAATTAAGAGAACAATATATGGCCGTTCAACCGGGCTACCACATGAATAAGAAATTGTGGAATTCAGTGTATGTAAATCAAGATTTGGAGGATAAGATGGTCTATCAATTGATTGATGATTCTTACGAGTTGATTGTAGCAAGTTTGACCAAGAAACTACAGAAGGAATTGGCGGATGACTAAATTGGTTTACTATTTAATTCCGCTCTCCATGCTCGCCTTGGGAACTTATTTTTTTGCCTGGGATGCTTTAAATGCTATATCCATGAATTTGAGTGGAACAGAAGTTGAGGCACAATGCATAGATGTGGTTTGGAAGTTAGAAGACGACCAATTTCCGACTGACGGATTACAAGAAGATGGAACGGTTCATTTTTCTGAAAGTGAAAATGCGTATCCTTTGCTCAAATATTTCTACAAAGAAAAGGCCTATGAATATCAAATGACGGAGGTGGTGTACAAGAATGGTGAATTACTTCAAATTGGAGATTTCACCACCCTCTTGATAGACCAGAATGATCTAGATTCTAAACCGGTACTTAAAAACATAGGTCAGACCATAGTTTTACCCCTGATTTCTTATTTGGTCTGTTTAGTTTTTGTTTTCTTTATAGGAAGGTATATTTATAGAATGTAATGGCAAGAATAGATAAATACTTATGGGCGGTGCGGCTTTTCAAAACAAGAAGTTTAGCAGCGAAGATGGTGAAAGAGGGGAAAGTATTGCTAGATGGCGAGAAGGTGAAAACCGCAAAGGATTTAAAGGTTGGTGATGTGTTTAGTATTAAAAAGAATACTGCAACCTTTTCATATCAAGTGGTTGAGCTTTTAGAGCGCCGTGTTGGTGCTAAATTGGTAGATCAGTACCTTAAAGATATAACACCAGAAGAAGAAATAGAGAAGTTCAAGCAGTATCAGCTAGCCCAGAGAGGATATAGAGATTTAGGTTTTGGTAAACCAACAAAAAAAGATCGAAGAAATATCAGAAAGTTTTTAGGAGATTAATTTAAAAGGTATGAAGTATTTGAGCATAGTTATGTTGTTTTTTATGGTAGGATGTGGTTCTGAACCAGCAGAAGTTACAGAAGAAAATCCGGTTATTGACACCCTAAAAACAGATACGACTGAGGTTATTGAAGATGTACAAGTGGAGGTACCTAAGCGTATTGAATTAGATCCTGCTGAATTATTTGCAAAAGTAGATACGGTTTTGACTTTACCTCTGGCTGTTGATTCTCTTTTTGTTGACAGTATCATGAGTATAGAAACTACAGAGAAAGCGCTTTCTAATGCCGAAGCGCAGTACTTGGGTTATAGTATGTTAGATAACCGTCCAACTCAAATGGCGAGCTATTGCATTGATGATTTCATCAGAATGGATTCTCTGAAAATTAAAGGGGAGTATGAAGATTACTTACAACAAATGGATATTGGTATGACAGAATGGGCGGCAGCTCAGGTCATAGGAAAAATCAAAATAGGATCAGGTCATGAAATGTTACTTTGGGCAACTCATTATGAAACTTACCAAGCTTGTCCTTATGGACATGGCACTTACATTTGGTCAACAGTTTTTGTTGATGGTCAACCGCTAAACACAGCATTAGTAGGTGAAAATTCAGGTGGGGCGGATGCACCATATTGGGGGTCTACCTTCACTACTTCAACCATTACAGAAGCTGGAATTGTGATTGACTATCTTGAGGAGAGTGGTGGAGACTATGATGAAGCCACTGACGAAGAAATTGTGGAGCGTTCACAGCAAAAATACGAAATCCAATTTGCCATTGATGGCGGTTTTGAAATGATTCCGCAAGAAGATTAATCCAACACCAATCTTTTTACTTCAATACCATCAGTAGTTTGAATATGACACACGTAAAGTCCTTTGTTTAGTTGCGACAAATCAATAGACTGTTGAGCTTGTACATTCCCTTTCCAACAAACTTTACCGTTCATATCATGTATTTCAACTTCAGCTTTTTTGTCAAGATGGTTGAATTGAATAGTTCCTGCAGATGGATTCGGATAAATACTTACTGCTTTCGCCACAGAAGTTTCTGTTGAAGCAAAACCAGCTAATTGAAATCGCAACAAATCCTTTAATACTCCTACATTGGCTTCACCACACATGAAGTAAACATTTCCATCAATCACAAAAGATCCCGGCGCCCATCTTCCACCATCAGGGTGAGCAGTTAAAGCCGTCCAATCATCCGCGATTGGGTCATATTCCCAGAATTCACCGGTTGGTAAGTTGGAATGCGTCTCTCCTTGTCCAGACAGCACATACCCTTTTCCATCATAAGAGAATTGTGTTCCAGCTACTCTTCCTTGATCTGGCAAGTCTGCCATCTGTGTCCAACTATCTGTGTTGGGGTCATAGCGATATAAATCTTTGAAAATGTTCGGACCAGAATGTCCCATTCCTACATAACAGTAGTCACCAATACCAAAAAAGTAGGGGTGGTGTCTGTCTGAGCCCGGAAAAGTAGCTTTCTCTGTCCAAGTATCGGTATTGATGTCATATTCCCACCAATCTCCTAGGTCGCCGGTTCCGTCTCCGCCTAATCCCATGTAAATTTTATCATTTAAATAAATCATTGCCGGGTGAATTCTTGCAACACCTGGGCAAGAAGCCAACTCGGTCCAGCTGTCAGTGAGCGGATCATATTCCCACAAATCATTCAAATATTCATCCACCCCGTTTCCTGGTTCATTACTCCAACCAAACCCAAGGTATCCTTTGGTGTCAGATGCAACGGCGTATCCGAACCCTCTGGATGGTCCCGGAAAATCAGTTTTGGTGGTCCAACTATCTGTTCCTGGATCGTACGAATAAAAATCTTGCAATGAATTGTAATTTGCTGCACTACCGGTTACTAAGTATCCAACTCCACCAATTGAAAAAGTAGCCGGATGATGTCTTTGTTGTGCACCAGCGGGCATGGTTTGCATGGTTTCCCAAGTTTGAGCTTGGCTCGTGATTCCAATTAATAAGAAAGAAAGGATGGACAAAAATTTCATGATTCTAAGATTTGGTTCAAGTTACTAACTTTCAATGATTACAACAGACTAAGTTGTAGATTGTTCTTGGAATCTTAAGGTTTGAGACGAAGAACTGTTCTAAATCCAACAGTAGAAAAAGAGCTATCTACATGCGCAAATCGCTTAGCAAAGGTTCCTTCAGTATTGATGGTGAAGACATCATTGTAACGCTCATCATACCAATTTGAACCCATAATTAACATCCCCTCTTTACTGTTCTTTGCAATTTGATTGGCATCTAACGGTCGTTGATACTGACAATAATCGATATCGGCAAAGCAATTGTAATTCACATAAGCATCAAGAATTTTTTGATAGTTTTCATAAGAGGATTCTATCCATTCTGACACGTTTCCTGATAAAAACTCGACTTGGTTATTCAGCTGGTTGTTTTCAAGCCTCATTTTCAAAATAGCTCTTATGCTTTCAGGAATTTTAGCTGGTTTTTGAATCTGTTGACTGGCCTCAAAAACTTTATGCGTGTAAGGCATTTCGCCTCTGAGGTATGCTTCATGAAATGTCGCATCATCATCTGAAGGTAGACCCAGCATAAGATTTGTGATGACTTCTTGGTCAGATGTGTAGCGTGAGGCATGCTGAGGCAAGGTAGAATTGATCGTCCATTCAATTTCTTGCGGATTAGGAATGGCCAGTTCATAGTGCTCCATCAGTTCGGGGTATTCATGTTCAAGTTGATTTTGTTTCCAATGAAGGTAGGCTTGAATTTGTGTGTAGGACAAGCCTACTACCGGGTAATTATCATATGCGGGATGCCAGAAATACATGTTTGTAATGGGTTCATTATATGGAAACCATTTCATTTTATCCCAACAGAGCGTATCTGGATAAATCGGAATTTCATGTTCAATAATAAAGCGGGCCTTTTCAGGATGTGAGCGTATGGCCTGTTGGTTGGAATATACAATTGAATCATTAACCCTGATTTCTTTGACTGCAGCCCCAACTAAGTCTACGGTATAGTATTTATACACCAATTTTCGGGTATCCAACTCTCTTCTCTTGTACCAGCGCTCATTGGCTCTGAGATAGAACTCTGAGATGATTGGAACATATGTTTCAGCTGGGATTTTTTTCTGCCAATCAAAATTAAAGTTCAGTTGAAACAGGGCTCGATTGGTAATTCTATCAGACGGGTCAAGTTCAATCCAATCCATCTCTTCTTCAGAAAAATACATGCGGTCAGTTTTTTCAATTGCGAGAAATTGAATGGCCGTTTCATCTGAAATATCCGGGTGCATGTAAAGCGCTTCTCTAAAAATCGAATCTTTTACCCACTCAACGAACTCCCGATATTCAGCATTGGTGACTTCATATTTTGAGATAAGAAAAGGTTGAAAATAATCCTGAACAATATCTGAATAGTGTTGATCTCTTCTGTAGCATGCAGCATTCACAAAAGAATCTACTTTTGATTGATTATTGAGGGAGTCAAAACCTATTTCCCAATTGATGTACACCAACTCGTTTAAGTTCGCTTGATGACGCAAGCTGTTGGCTTGAATAAAATTATTGGAGTCTTTTAAGTGTTTCTGAGGCTCAATGAAGACATACTGGCGCAGCGTTTTTATTTCTTTTTTTGATGGTTTCGGATAGTTTTTCAGCTCGATTTCATATTCGCCTTGAATAGGATGATAGTAGCGTACATTTTCATCCATTTTTCCGAGTACACGACAATCCAATGATATAGACTTGTGTTGAGACAAGGCCCCTAAACAATTAAGCAGGAAAAAAAGTAAAATTTGGGTTTTCACAACCGTATAACAATTTGTTGAGTAGGAAGTTACTTATTTTCTCTTTCTTCGCTTTTCTTTGAGCCATTTTGGCATATCCGCACGCTCTTGTTTCCCTTTACCAGTGCCTTGACCAGTTAAACGATCATACAAATCTTTACGACCAGCATTGAGTAATTTATCTTTAACCCATTGCTTGTTTTCTTTTTTGTACCAGAAGAAAAAGCGGTGTTGATCTTGCTTTTCTTTTTTGGTTTTTGGTGCAAAGGTGGGTTTTAAGGTATAAGGATGAACTCCTGCGTAATAGATAACCGTTGCCACAGTCATTGGAGTAGGCGTGAAGTCTTGAACTTGCTCTAGTTGGAATCCCATTTCTTTGGTTTCTGCAGCTAGGTTGGCCATGTCTTCTTCTTTGCAACCCGGGTGTGAAGAAATAAAATACGGAATCAAAGGTTGATTTAAACCGTGCTTAGCTTGAATGCGGTCATAACTTTCTTTGAACTTATGAAAATAGCTAAAGCTTGGTTTTCTCATGATTCTCAAGGTGTCATCTGCGGTATGTTCCGGAGCCACTTTGAGTCGCCCTGAAACATGTCTTGTGATGACCTGTTCCATATATTCTTCCGCATCTTTTTTATCAATCTGCTTGTTGTAATCATCTACCAATAAATCATATCTGATGCCAGATCCAACAAACGCCTTTTTCACTTTAGGATGAGCATCCACTGCTTTGTAAATGTCTGTGAGCGGTTGATGTTTTGTATCTAGATTTGAGCAGATAACCGGATGAATGCAAGAGGGACTAACACATTTTTCGCAAATGCTTTCGTCAATTCCTTTCATGCGATACATGTTTGCGGATGGACCTCCAAGATCTGAGATGTATCCCTTAAATTCTGGATGATTGACCACTTGCTCAACTTCGTTTAAAATTGATTTTTGAGAACGCGAAGCAATGAACTTCCCTTGATGTGCAGAGATGGTACAAAAACTACATCCTCCAAAACACCCACGGTGCATGTTAATCGAAAACTTAATCATGTCATAAGCGGGAATCGCTCCACGCTTATTGTATTTCGGATGCGGCAATCTCGTGTATGGTAAATCAAAAGATTGATCCATTTCTTTTTCCGTCATTGTTTTAAACGGCGGATTGATGACTAACCTTTTGTCTCCAATGTCTTGAGTAATTCGGCGCGCAATCAGTTTATTGGATTCGACTTCTACAATTTTAAAGTTAGCTGCATAAGCAAGTTTGTCTTGTAGGCATGTTTCATGCGAGGCTAAAGCAACATCTTCCCAATTTTTGTTTTTAGGAATGTCTTCTGATTGGGGTTGTAAAAAAGCAGTTTGCGGAATTGTTCTTAATGATTCAAACGGAATTCCTTTTTGTAATAATTGAAGCATATCACGGAGCGGCTGTTCGCCCATTCCGTAAACCAATAAATCTGCGCCTGAATCTTCAAGAATAGATGGAAACAATTTGTCTGCCCAGTAATCATAGTGCGTTACTCTTCTGAGAGAAGCTTCAATTCCTCCGATTACAACTGGCACATCTGGATAGAGTTCTTTTAAAATCTTGGTGTAAGTGGCAACGGCATAGTCAGGCCTAAAACCAGCTTCACCCCCAGGGGTGTATGAATCAGTTGATCTTTTTCTTTTTGATGCGGTGTAGTGATTCACCATAGAATCCATACATCCAGAAGTAACGCCGAAAAATAGTTTCGGAGCACCAAATTTTTTGAAATCTCTTAAATCATCTCGCCAATTTGGTTGCGGAATAATTCCAACTCTAAGTCCTTCACTTTGAATGATTCTCCCAATAACTGCGGGTCCGAAAGCAGGATGGTCAACATATGCATCACCTGAAATAATAACAACATCCAGCTCTTCCCAGCCGTGATACTGAAGTTCTTTTTTAGTAATCGGTAACCAATCTTGATATGGTCTGCGTTCTTCCATCTGAACGCAAAGGTACGGAAGAATTAGTCGATTTTCACATAAGTTACAACTGGTCTGAATCCAATTGTTGGATCAGCCCCTTCATATGGGTCTGAACTTGTCACTCGAATATCACCTCCGGTTGAAATCCAGCTTCCTCCCATGACCTCATCACTTTTGGCTAACATTTCGGCACAATTCCCACTCATATTATAGAGTCCATAGCCATTTGGCTGATAAGATGTTGAAGGAGCCAGAATTTGATATTCCCCAAAACCATTGTGTAACCACTCTTTTCCAGAAACAACTTGAACTTTCCCGCTATCATCTCGCACAATATTTTGGTCACCTACCTGAGCATAATTTGCCATGTAGCACCCTTTTGAATTCATTGTTGAGGTACCTCCCCACGGGTAAGGAGATAGTTCTAAACCACCTTTTGCAGCATAAATCCACTCATATTTGGTGGGTAATCTAAAATCATTAAAATTTTGTTCTGGAAACTGTTGACGCATTTTTTTGGTTAACCAAATGCAGTACAAATTAGCCGCTTCTTTTGACACATTGACAACGGGGTAATTGTCGTAAGCAGGATGCCAAAAATAATGATTCGAAAAGGCTTCGAAGTAGTTGTGCTCGAAAGCCTTGAGCCATAATGTGGTATCAGGAACAGCAATTTTTAATTTTTCTAAATCACCTTCAGCTTTTAATTCATTGATGAATTCTCGGTATTGTGCGTTAGTCACCTCTGTAGATGACATGTAAAAAGCATTACATGTTATATTATTGGTATCAATTTCCATTGAACCAGAAGGGACAAAAACATAGGAAGTTTGTTTGCTGAACTTTTTAGATTTGAACGTGAACGAAAGGGTGATAGCTAATAGGCCAAAAAGCATTAATTTTTTCATGATATTGGGTCAAAATTTACACCAAATATAATAGCCTGCTTTTTTTTGGTTACAGCTGACTCACTAAAAAAATGGAGCTAATACCTTCCATACCTTATTTTTAATCAGGGTATAACCTTCTTCAAATTGTTGGGTATAGATGATTTCGCCGGTCAGAATATTTACTAATGAAAGTTCTGTTTTAGTGTTGACAGAGTAGTAAAGAAAATAGTGTGTTCTTTGGTCAGTTTTTAAAGCCTTGAAGAATTCATCTTTTGCATGCAGACGATAGGTGACATCATTTTTCTTTAGGTACTTTTCTTCAACAAAGTGCACTAAAAACTCTCGATTCAGAATCAGGGTATTGCCCAACAATCCTTTGTGTTCTTCATTAATGGCCTCGGCAATTTGCTGATTCATCAGCTGATTTCTGTTGTGGAATTTCTTGTCTCGAATTAATGTCAAACCCTTGTTGAAAGCCTGGATAATGTACCTGTTGAAAAGGTACTCTTCGTCTTTTTCAAGTAATTCATAAAATCCATTGTAATACATGTAGCCCAATGTTTCGTCAAAAGGAACAGTTTTACCTTTTTTGTACAATTTAGCCGGTTGAAGTACTAAAACATGTTGGTTTTTGCGATCCATCACATGCTTTTTGGTTTTCGTTTTTGTGGTTACGAATAAAGCAGTGGTTTCCTTGGGTGGGCGCTTGTATTGTTCTACCGTTGACCATTCAGTAAGTTTCCAATATTTATCGAGCGCTTTAGTCATGGACTCGTCAAAAATTGAGTCGCCCGTTTTCATGAAACAAATACCGTTCTCTAATAAGTTCTTGTAAGCTAAATCCTGGTGGCCAAAATTGAAAACTTGTGATTGAGCTTGAAAACTAGTTGCTAGCAATAACAGTAAAAATAACTTCTTCATCTTATCCATTTACACCTCCAAAAGTAAATAGTTCCTTAGCGTTATCGGCGAATAACTTGACAGCAATTGCTAAGAGAATAATTCCGAAAACTTTCTTCAAAATGGCAATTCCTCCTTCACCTAATAAGTTCTCAATTTTTCTCGTTAATCTGAGTACTATGTACACGATTATAATGTTTAGAACAACAGCAATGGCAATGTTTAAGACAGAGTAATCAACTGTTAATGAGATCAAAGTGGTCATGGTTCCTGCTCCTGCAATGAGCGGGAATGCGAGGGGAACAATTGAGACCACTTTATAGGATGCGGCATCATCTCGAAATAGTTCAATTCCAAAAATCATCTCAAAAGCCAGGGCAAACAGAATAAGTGAACCAGCCACGGCAAAGGCCTTAACGTTAACACCTAAAATCCCCAACAACCCTTCACCGGCAAAAAGAAACACTAACATAATGATGAGCGCCACGAAAGATGCCTTGAAAGCCTCAATTTTTCCTGATTTTTCTTTCAGTTTGATAATCACAGGAATATTTCCAATGATGTCAATGACCGCAAAAAGGATCATAAAAACTTTACCTATTTCAATGATGTCAAATTTCATAGTCTTCTGTTATTAGTTTTTCAATGCAAGGGGCAAAATACTTGTGTTCTAAAGCTAATACCTTTTTCTGTATGTCTTCTGGAGAATCATTTTCATCAATACTGCACCGGTGTTGCTCAATAATTGCACCCTCATCATAGTTTTCATTAACAAAATGAATCGTAGGTCCAGATTCTGTTTCACCTGCAGCTTTTACGGCTCTATGCACATGCATACCATACATGCCTTTGCCTCCAAACTTTGGTAATAGTGCAGGATGAATATTCACAATACGATTCGGGAATGATTCAATTAAGTCATCTCCAATTTTTTGAAGATAACCAGCTAAGACGATAAAGTCAATACCAAACTCTTTCAGCACGGACAGCAATTTTCCGCTAATTGCGTCCTCTTTTGAGTGAACAAAAGTGGATATCTTGAAGTTATCAGCTCTTTCTAAAACATAAGCTTGATCTTTATTACTGACCACTAGTTTTACTCGAATAGTTGGATGGTTTTCAAATCGCTCAAGAATACATTGTGCATTAGACCCTCCTCCTGAGGCCAAAATGGCAATATTGACTCGCTTCGTTTTCATGCTACAATTTAATTGTGGTGCAAAGGTATGCTATTCGAAAAAGAGGAAAGCAAAATAAAATGTAAATTTATGTCCCATCCACTTATAATTATGAAAGAGACAGAATATCCATTTATACCATATAAGCAGCAAAAGTTTGAAGAAGATGAAATGATCAAACGTTCAAAAGAATTCTATGATTTCATGGATAAACGCAGATCAATTAGAGAGTTTCAAGACAAGGATGTTCCAAGAGAAGTAATTGAGAATATTGTAATGACGGCTAGTAGTGCTCCTTCTGGCGCGCACAAGCAGCCATGGACATTTTGTATCATCAGAAGCAGTGAGCTGAAAAGTAAGTTAAGAGCACTAGCTGAAGAGGAAGAGAAAAAGAATTACGAATTCAGGATGAGTGACAGATGGCTTGAAGATCTGGCCCCTTTAGGTACAGATGAAGTGAAAGAGTTCATAGATATTGCGCCATGGATTATTGTGGTTATGAAAAAATCTTATGGTTTAGATAAAGACGGAAATAAAACCCAAAATTACTATGTTAATGAATCTGTCGGAATTGCCAGTGGATTCTTGATTGCAGCAATTCACCAAGCGGGCTTGTGCACGCTGACTCATACACCGAGCCCAATGAATTTTATTGCGAAGGCACTAGGCCGTCCTGAGAACGAAAAGCCATACTTATTATTGCCTGTTGGATATGCTGCAGAAGATTGCCAGGTTCCTGACATCCACAGACGGCCGTTTGATGAGGTGGCAATTTATTTCGACTAAATTTTGATTTTCTAGTTTTAAGTATTTTCTTTGCACACTGAATTAAACCTTTAAAACAGATTATTATGTCTGATGTAAAATCAAGAGTAATGTCTATTATCGTAGACAAATTAGGAGTAGCTGAAGATGAAGTAACTGCGGAAGCAAGCTTCACAAACGACTTAGGTGCGGATTCTTTGGACACTGTTGAATTAATCATGGAATTTGAAAAAGAATTCAACATTGCAATTCCAGATGATCAAGCAGAAAAAATCCAAACTGTAGGAGACGCTATTGCTTATATCGAAGGTAACGCAAAGTAATCTCACAAATTATTGTTTTAAATTAATTGACGCGATTCATGGAATTGAAAAGAGTTGTTGTAACTGGTTTGGGAGCTTTGACTCCTATTGGAAATACGCTTGATGAATATTGGAATTCATTGGTAAACGGTGTAAGTGGTGCAGCTCCAATACAATCTTTTGACGCGACTAAGTTTAAAACGCAGTTTGCTTGCGAACTTAAAAACTTTAACGTTCAAGATCATCTTGACCGTAAAGAAGCAAGAAAACTAGACCAATTTTCTCAGTATGCCATGGTTTCCAGTGCGGAAGCTATGGCAGACTCGGGGATTGATTTAGAAAAAATCAACCTTGACCGTGCAGGGGTTGTTTGGGGTTCTGGAATTGGAGGTCTAAAGACGTTCCAAGATGAATCTAAAAATTATCATGAAGGAGACGGAACTCCACGTTTTAATCCATTCTTTATTCCTAAAATGATTGTGGATATTGCTGCAGGGCATATCTCAATCAAATATGGGTTCAGAGGGCCAAATTACGTGACAGTTTCTGCTTGTGCATCTTCTAACAACGCAATGATAGATGCCTTTAACTTAATAAGATTAGGAAAGGCCGACATTATCATGTCTGGTGGATCTGAAGCTTGTGTGAATGAATCTGGTATTGGTGGATTCAACGCATTAAAGGCGCTTTCTACTCGAAATGACGATCCAAAAACGGCCTCTCGACCATTTGACGTGGATAGAGAAGGATTTGTTTTGGGAGAGGGTTCTGGAGCAATTGTTGTTGAAGAATTAGAGCATGCAAAAGCAAGAGGAGCAAAAATTTACTGTGAAATCGTGGGAAGCGGATTATCTGCAGATGCGCATCACATTACAGCACCACATCCTGATGGAATTGGGGCAAAGAGTGTAATGGAACAAGCGTTAGAAGAAGCAGGAATCCAACCTGAGGACGTAGATTATATCAATGTGCACGGAACATCCACTCCACTTGGAGATATCGCCGAAACTAAAGCGATTAAAGAAGTCTTTGGTGAGCATGCTTATAATCTGAACATCTCATCAACAAAATCAATGACAGGTCACTTGTTAGGTGCTGCTGGTGCAATTGAGGCAATTGCTTGTATTAAAGCAATTGAGAACAATATCGTTCCACCAACTATCAACCACTTCAATGATGATCCAGATATTGATAACAAGCTGAATTTTACATTCAACAAAGCACAGGAGCGCACAGTGAACTATGCCTTGACGAATACTTTTGGCTTTGGTGGACACAACACCTCAGTTATATTTAAGGCTTATAACGACTAGTAATTGTTTCAATTATTTCGTAGAAAAAAGAAAACGCAGGGTAACCTAGATCTTGTTTCTTTTCTGTTGAAGAAATTTGGTTACCGACCTAAGAATTTAGAACTTTTTATTCAGGCATTAACTCATAAGTCGTATTCAAATACGAAAGAAAATGTCGAGAGTAATGAGCGACTTGAGTACTTGGGTGATACCGTTATTGACTTAATTGTTGCTGAGTATCTTTTTGAAAAATTTCCCGATAAAGATGAAGGCTTTTTGACAAAAGTCAAAGCTAAAATTGTGAATCGAAAAATGCTCGCTGAAATTGGCGGTGAATTAGAATTATCAAAGCAAATTAGATACAAAACCGGGCGTTCAATCAGAATCGCAACGATTGAGGGAAATGCTTTTGAAGCCATAATCGGAGCGTTGTATCTTGATTCGAACTACGAAACAGCTAAAAAGGTGTTTACTTCTCGTATCATCCGAAATTATATTGATTTGAATAAGGTTCTTGAGCAAGAGATTGATTTTAAAAGCGCTTTGCTAATATGGGGACAACGTAATAAGATTTCAATTAAGTTCGAAATTACTGAAGAAGCTTCCAAAGAAAACAACTTCATTTACACTTCTGTAGTCAGAATGGACAATAAAACTTGGGGCCTAGGAAAAGGAAAGTCCAAAAAAGAAGCCGAGCAGCACGCTTCGAGTGAAACATTAGAACTTCTCGGAATTAACTAAAAGACTAGACGACCCTTAACCTATGAAAGAAAGGATCGCCTAGTGATGTTTTTATAGTCTAGTGTTCTGTAATTGCCAGATGCTGACTGTTGTAGAAATCAGAAACTGGATCAATAATCACTGGGATTAATTGTGAGGTCACAATAGATTCTGTTTGTACTATTTGAACAACACCTTCTTTTTCGATTTCTTTTGAGAATGATTCAACTAGTTGAATGTACTGCACGGCTTCACATCCGTTAACATCTATTATTTTTAATTGATGAATTCCACTATCAAAAGGCAATTCAGCGTTCCCTCCACTTAATTCAGCACCATCTACTTGGATAATATAAGGTGCGTTTAAGCCACTCACAGAGCATTTTAGTTCTGACTCTATGGTATTATCGGTTATGATGGATGATTTCGTAGGATTCTTAATCTCAATTGATCTTGAATAGGTCGAGTCATTGGCATCAGTTACATAGATGAAGTATAATCCAGCGGTTAAATCTACTGCTTTTGCTGTGTGTTGATTTGGGAATGTATTCCATAAATAAGTGTATGGTGCTTTTCCTCCGGTAGCTTCAACATGGATTGAACCATTGTTACCACCGTTGCAGGTAGGGGCAGAGATAGATAATACAGAAATTCCTAGTTCTGCAGGTTGATCAAGCTCGTTGTGAGCAGATGATAAGTTAAAAGCAAATAAAGTAAGGGCGATTGTTAATGTGTGTGAAGTTTTCATAAGGCTAATTGTTAAATGCGCAAGGCAATGTTTGTAAATTTTGATCTTCGCTATTAAAGCGTGGTTTGGTTTTCTTTCATTATCAATTTAGTGCAGTATTGATATTCAAATCAAGTGCTTTTCGACAAAGGAATTTAACCTATCTAAAAGTTTTAGGAAGAATAAATCGTTGAGTAACAGTGAATTAAAAAAACTATGTACGCATATAAAACGATTAACCGTAACTAGTTGAAATTCGACAAGTTAGGGTTTTTTGTAGACGAGTTTTTGTATTAACTCGCGTTCAAATTTTAATCATCAAAAGCTGGAAATAAAAAAACGCCACATGAGTTAAATGTGGCGCTCTTTGCAGGGTATAAATTGATTACTTTAATAAGGTCACATGTCCTACCAATTCATGTTCAATCCCTATGTTATCCGTAACCATAATCTTCCAGATATACACGCCATCTCTGGCAATATCTCCTTTAAATCTTCCATCCCATTCACCTTCGATATCATCTGTAGAGAATATTACTTCTCCCCAACGGTCAAAGATTAAGAACTCATAATTATCAGGAACAATGTTTTGCATAACAGGTTTGAAAGAATTGTTTAATCCGTTTCCATCTGGCGTAAATGCATTTGGAACATATACAGTGTAAGTACCAATCACCTCAATTGTGTGCCAATTGGTATCTGAGCATCCAAATGAATTAATGACTACTTGCATCACATCATATTCACCACTTTCTTCAAAAATATGTGATGGACGTTCTTCAGTGTAGATTAAATCACCTTCAAAGTACCATTCCCATTCTTGCGGGTTACCATGTGAGATGTCAACGAATTCAGTGATTTCACCTTCAATCGCAGGAGTAGGATTAAAGTAGAAGTTTGCTTCAGGACTTTCCCACACTTCCACAGCAATATCATCTGAATAATGGAATGTACAGCCATTGCTAAATGTCATGTAAGCATCAGCTTGAACCATTGAAGTTCCGGTGAAATTAATGATTGGATTGTAACCTTGATATTGTTGCATTTGTATGTTCCACTCAACATCTTGCAATGTATAAATGTAGTTTGGATCTACATCAGCAGTAAAGCTCACATTTACCTCATCACAACCTTCTGTGCCATCCGCAAGAATTGCAGCAGTTGGAGGCATGAAAACATCTATCCAAGTTGAAGCACTTTGTTGTTCACCGCACATATTTTCTATGGTGAAAGTGTATTGTGAAGGTTGATTTGGATTTACCATGTGCGATCCTAAGCCCAAGAGGGTAGAATCATTCCACCACATGTTTGTGATGAAAGAAGTATCTGTGATTTCAGCTAGAATTTCAGCTGCACTTCCAAAACAAATGGTATCAGGTGTTCCCAGCACATTCACGTTGTTGGCTTGCATAAATACCGGACCTACTAAGGCTGAATCAGTTACTGTTGGACAATTGCCAGTGTTTACTAAATCTATCGTTACTTCCACCGTATCATTGACAACTGCCGAATATGTGTTTTGAGTACCTACTAGCACATTATCGATCGTCCAATTGTATTCATACTGATTATTTAGTCCGTTTGTAAGTACCATGAATTCAACTAGGTCACCTGGGCAAAAAGGATCTGTAGCTACAATTTCAGCTGTCACTTCGGCGTATTCTACAATCTCCACTTGATCGGCAGCAACACAACCGTTGCTATCAGTTACGGCAACGTTATACCACCCAGCAGCCAAACTATCACTAATTGGAGTGGTGTCTGAAGTTTCATGCCAAAAATAGTTGTATGGTTGTGTCCCCCCATTGACATTAGCTTGAGCAACACCGGCAGCATCACCAAAGCAAATTATATTTCCAACTGCCACCGCATCAACGGTCAACGGATCTGGTTCAGAAAGGGTTTCCGTTAAATTGGTGGTACATCCGTTCATGTCTGTAACAACAAGTTGATATCCTCCCACCGTTAAGTTGTTGGCAGTGGCTCCATTCTGCACTGGTTGTGTGCTCCATTCAAACTGATAAGGAGCTGTTCCGCCTTGTGCTTCTGTTTGAATCCACCCATCTGCAAATCCATTACAAGAAGGATCTTGGCTATCTAAAACAGCTACTGTAAGAGGAGGTAATTCTGTAATCATGAAATTTAAAGTGTCTTCGCATCCATTGGCATCAGTCACCTCAACCCAATAGTATCCGGCGTCCAATCCATCAATGTAGTTGTTATCAGGGCAAGCGCATGACCAGTTGTAGTTAAATGGAGCTGCTCCTCCTGTCATGTCAATAGAAACAGTTCCATCATTTCCATTGGCACAACTCACTGGTGTCATGTTACCAACAGATGCTGTTCCAGTTGGGCTATCAACAATAATTGCAGTAGAGTTATCTTGACATCCATTCTCATCTGTTGCTAGCACAAAATACTGTCCAGCTGGTAAGTTAGAAATGGTAGCGGTGGTCTCATTTGTTGGTGTCCAGAAATAGTCTATAACTCCGGTTCCTCCATCAGCATCTGCGAAAATTTGACCGTTTGCATCAGTACAAGTTTCATGAGAAATAACTACTGCTTCTACTTCTAACGAATCGGGATTTGTAAAATCAACGACCAATGAAGTCATACATCCATTGTTGTCATAGATTTCGGCAACATAAGCTCCAGTTTGCTGGTTACTCCATTGATAAATGTAGTTAGGATCTGTGGCATTGGCAGTTGCACCACCATCAGCTAAACCATTACAGCTTATTGAATCAACAGCTACATTGAAAAGAACCGGATCCATAACAGTTAATTGATAGGTTCCCGTGTCTGCACAATCGAACCCCTTTTCGACAATTAGTGTTACGGTGTAAGTTCCGGCTTGTGGAAAAGTGAAGCTTGGTTCAAAAGCTTGTGAGGAATCGGCTGGATTGGCGGTTCCAAAATCCCACCAGTAATTATTAATGATACCGTTACTATTATTAATAAAATCGACATTCAAACCATTACAAGTAGTGGCGACATCAATTAGGGCCTTATTTGGAGGAGGACAGTTGAGTACATTGAATTGAAAGTCGCGGGTTATTCTGCCAATTAAAACGCCATTGCGGTATTCATCAACCATCACACCTACTACGTACTGTCCAGGAGCTGTTGGAATTCCTGTAATCAGACCGTTATCAATTTGGAGACCCGGTAGCAAACCTGGGGCTGCATCTAATGGGTCAGTTGCACCAAAACCATTTACCCAATTGACGGTTGAGATATTGATGTTATTTGGTGGCACTCCTGGACCATAAGTGATACCACCATTGTTTTGTCCATCAAAAGGAGTGTAAAATGAATAGGCTAAAGAGTCTCCATCAAAATCAGTAGCAGAAAAATCTAGATTCAGATCTTCACCAGCACAAACGTAAACGGGCGGAACATCATTGAAAAAAGGTGATGAGTTATTGAGGTATACAAAACGATCAGGAACATAAGCATAGAACGTTTCTTGTGCATTCAGTGGGTTTTGTATATTTTGGATCGTACCGTTTCTACAACAAATTGTGTAGTACAAGTGATACCCCCCAGCGCCAGCAGGCAGTGTCACAATGGCTTGGTAAATGGCTTCTTCTACGCATATTCCCGGGTCAAAAGAACAAGAAGGTACATCAGGGCTTAAAGTGTCACGTTGAATTCTTGGCAACACAAATTGACCATATGGCGCAGGGTTAGTGCCGTCTGGACCTCTTCTACAAGTGACATTTACATTTCCTGGAATGTTCGCTGTTCCCGGGGAACAATCAGCATAGAGTTTGACAGTCAGCAAATAATTGTCATTCTCTAACTGTTGATAGGTAATTCCACCCCCAACTACATGGGTAGCTAGGGCAGAATTTCCAAAACTCCCGAGCATTACCAAGAGAGCACCAACAATTTTGTAAAAGGTTGAATAGTAAAAGTGTTTACATCTGTTTGGGTTTTCTTTGGAATTGATTGACTTTGTTTTCATAGGAGTAGGATTTATTACAGAAGTTCATTTGTCAGTGTGTTTGAATATCACCCCATGACAGAAAAGATTTCTACTCCAGAAAGAAAAATGCTATGAAAAAAGTGTACTACTTGGTATAGGCAGTCAAATTTTTGATTCTTGGATTGGATTTCGTTTTCATGTTACAGGGTTATCTGTTGTTGGTTTCCATTTAAGTTAGGAAATAAATGAAATACGAGTCAAGTGTTTTCAAAATGAAAACTCAAGAAAATCGGGCCTTACAAGATGAAAAAAAATTTTTCTCCTTCACAAATTCAACTATTATGCGTGCATATTAAAACGGTTTAGGACGGTTGCCTCTTTCGCTCAAAAAAAATTCAAAAAAAACCGAAAAAAAAATAAATTTTTAACCCTTTGAATCATTTTTTCGTCTCTTTTTTGAGATGAGGAAGCTTTTTTTGATGGTTTTTGGTTTGAGTTTTCACCTTGCATTTTATGCGCAAGACAGTCTATATCTTGATCAGTTTGATTCACCCTATTCTTTATCAATAAGAGGAAAAGTACTAGGAGGCGGTGTTTTAGAAGATTTTAAGAACTTGAATTATACGATTGGAATTGAGCAACGATTCTTAAAAAACCATGCTATTGGTGTTGATTATGTCTTTATGAGGGGTCGAGCTGAGTATGAATCTTATGATTCTGTCATGCAAACATATGCAGATAACGGATATTCTGATTTTGATCGAAGACAGTACCTACTCATAGATTACCGTTATTATTTTAATCATTTCAAACGTCCTTGTAGATGGTTACCCTACGCTAATATTTTGACCAAGCTCGGAAAGCGAGAAATGTGGTATCAATACCGCTCTATTTTTAAAAGACAAGCTGATTATTTTCATATCTCTAATTTTCAAGAAGTTGGTTTGGCCGTGGGTACTCACATTTCATTTAACTATGATAGACTTGTGTTTGATGCGAGTCTTGGAGTATTGAGGAGTTTTGCAGCAATTAAGTACGAAGATCTTTCGTTTAATTCTCAAATCAATGAATTTGGTTTGAACCCTCTGCGACCCTGGAAGATGCACGCACGGGTTAATTTGTCATGGTATCTTTTTAGGTTATAGCTACAGAAAGAGATAAGCTATAAAAGCGTATCTAAGCGTTTTTCCGACCAATATCCAAAAAGAAAGTTTCCAAAAAGGAACCTTTAGAAACCCTAACACAATTACCATTGGGTCTCCTATGAACGGAACCCAAGCCAGCAGACCAAGAAAGGCACCCCAGCGATTTGTTTTCTGTTGCCACCTCTCAACTTTTTGCGTATTTATGTTGAATTTATCGAGTAAAACGGATGATGAGGCGCCACGTCCAATTAAATAATTGGTGCATCCACCTAATGTGTTTCCTATACTCGCTACCAAAACGACTAACCACACATTGTAATCTGATGATAGAAAACCAATTACTGCCGCTTCAGATGGAATCGGAATAATGGTTGCCGATAAAAAGCAGGTCCAAAACAAACCAAGATATGACAAGAAAAGTACGATTGCGCTTAATTCTGATACGCTTCAAAAGTACTATATTCATACCGTTAGTAATACAACTCTATGCACATAATTACACAAGATATTATCGAGACCTTTAAGCGAGAAGAGAATAAGGAAAGAGCGGTTCAAATGAAGGATTATATGAGAGGTCAGTTTGAGTATTTTGGTCTGATATCACCCCTGCGAAAAGAACTGTCAAAGGTGTATCTTAGAGAGGTTCCAAAAGAAGGTCGTGAGACGGTGTATCAAATTATAAAAGAGCTTTGGGAACAAGAATTTAGAGAGACTCATTATTTAGCACAAGAGCTTTTTTTAAAGGTTGCGAAGAAGCTTTTGGTGAAAGAAGATTTGGTGTTCATCAATTATATGATTCTCACTCACTCATGGTGGGACACCATTGATTTTATTGCCCCAAAGATTTGCAAGATCTACTTTGAAGAATTTCCTGAAAAGCGTGATGAATGGATAGGGTTCTGTATCACTTCTGAAAACATTTGGTTACAACGGGCTTCATTGCTTTTACACCTAAAACAAAAAGAAGATGTTGATTTTGAATGTATGTTTTCAACCATTTTACGATTGAATCATACCAAGGAGTTTTTTTTAAACAAAGCAATTGGATGGTTGCTTAGGGAGTATTCGAAAAAACACCCTCAATTGATAGAAAATTTTATTGAGGAGAATAAAGAATCCCTCTCTAATTTGAGCATCAGAGAGGGAAGCAAGTACCTTTAGTTCTTGACAAATTTTCTTTGATTTGTGCCAGATTTATTTTGGATTTGAAGCAAGTAAATACCAGAGCTAAGGGTGGAAACATCTATTGTTTCAAGCTTAGATGGATTAAGAATTGAAATTAATTCTCGTCCGTTTGAATCAAAGATTTTAAGTTGCATAAAATCAATTTCTACTCCTTCATAAGTTAGGTTCAATTCATACTCACAGGGGTTGGGATACAGTTGAAAATCGAAATTGGATTCCTGAACATTTAATCCAGCGCTTCCCGCTTGAAAATTAGTCACAACATAACCACTATCACCTACTGCCCAAACAATAGAGTCTGAATAAGAATCCATGCCATAAATAGGCTGATCAACATTGTAATAATTCCACCACTGTCCGTTATATTCCATAATCAATCCTGGATCAAAAGAAGCTTCTGCTCCTACATAAATGTTGTTTGAATTTGTTGTTACGATTTCGTGGAAAGCAGGGTAGTAGAAGGTCGCTGAATTGCCATCAATCCCCCAGCTGAGGCCGGCGTCTGTTGAAATGAGCAGCCCGAAACTTCCGCCTAAATCATCATAACCGGCATAGACAAGCGTATCATCAATAAATTTGATTGAGGTTAATGGCGTGCTCACGGGAACCGAAATAGTATCCCAATTATTTCCTCCATCAGTGGTGCGATAAATGCGACTATCAGCACTAGTTGCTAGGCCTAAAGAAGTGTTCAGGAAATCAAAATCAGTTATCATTGAATTGGGTCCGCTTCCCCAACTGTTAGGAGCAGTTGCCTGCGTATTTCCTCCCGAATTGATGACTTCAATAAGTTCGCCCTCAAAACATCCACCGCCACCTAAAACGCCGTCCGTTTCACTAAAAAAGTGCAAGGCATCAACATAACAGAAGTTACCACTTACACTGACCTGTATCCAATTCAGTCCACCATCAGTAGTTTTATAAGTCCCGCCATAAGGACCTACCACCATGTATCCAACTGAATCATTTATAAACTGAATGTCAGTGATGTTTTCTCCTCCTCCGAATACCGTGACGCCCTGAAAGTCAACTTCTGTCCAGTTATCGCCACCGTCAGTTGTTTTTAATAGTAAAGTATCGTTCCCACCAATGTAGCCAATGTTCTCAGATGGAAAATGAACACAATTTAACTGATGATCTGTTGGTGTACTGCGTTGATACCAATTCGTCATTTGCCCAAAAGTGCTGAGGCTACTAGCGAAAAGGATGAATATAAATAGCTTTTTCATATCGTTCTTTTTTTCTCAAAAGTAGAGCAGACTGCCGATCCAGAAAATGTACAATTCGAACTTATTGATGTACTTTTTGGAATTCAGAAGGTGATAGGCCAGTTTGTTTTTGAAAAATTTGCTGAAATGAGCAGGATCTTCAAAACACATTTCGTAGGCCACTTCTTTTGCAGAATTCCCCTGGTTCAATAGGCGTTTAGATTCTAAAATAAGATGCTTGTAAATCAATTGACTTACAGACAGTCCTGTTTTCTTGGATACAATCTCGTTGAGGTTTTTTTCCGAAATGGCTAGAGCATTTGCGTAGTCTTTGACCTTTTTTTGTTCTTTAAAATTTGAACGCAACAATCGTCTAAAGTCATGGTAAGTTTGATGATCTTTTGTTTTGTTTCGATTTTCAAATTTTAATTGCTGTGCGCAATGCATGCAGATTAAATTCAAGTGAGATTGAATAAAAGCTGAGTATGTTGGGTTCTCAGGATCTGTGTTGAGCATTCCTTTAGCCAAGCCCAGCAATAATTCGGCATCACTTTTCTCAAAATGATACACCGGTGACATTTCATGGACGTCAAAGCAGATATGATCAAATAAAAAATCTGCAACAACTGATTCGCGTTCAAAGACCGAGATGTCGAATAAGAAGACATATCCGTTGGTTTTTAATTCCCGTTGCATTTGATGTACTTGACCCGGCGCAACAATATGAATGGCGTAAGATTCAATTTGAAATGGCTCAAAATCGATATAATGAGTACCCGCACCATTTTCAAACAGGAATAATTCAAAGTAATTATGCCGGTGTGGTTGACTGGTATCATAATGTAAGCGTTCGCCCAGTTCATTGATTTTGACTGGTTGGACGTTTACATTGGATAAATCATGAATTGGAATCATTAGCGTCTAACTATCTTTCTGGTCCATTGTTGTTGATCAGATCGAGCGACTACAAT
>Ga0189274_100192_pt1 | contig 30607 bp, 27 predicted proteins | sample N5B1minimetaG_FD_130323 | JGI IMG/M metagenome (GOLD analysis project Ga0189274, IMG submission 130323) | Marine microbial communities from the Costa Rica Dome - N5 B1 mini metaG | ecosystem: Environmental > Aquatic > Marine > Oceanic > Photic zone | place: Costa Rica: the Eastern Pacific...
AGCCCAGAAATCATTTCCTTGACGGAATAAATGTGCTGCCAACTTTAACTGTCCGTTAACATCTTCACCACCCATCCAGAGTGCACCTGAATAGATAACGAATTTATTTGATTCCTTCGGCACTTCATAAGAAGCTGAACCGTTTGCTCGATCTTGCCAGAGTGAACCACCTGTTTCAATCAATGCTCGGATATTATTAAACTCCATGAACAAACGTTCGTTTGCAGGAGCACAGCTCGCCGCTCTATCATCTGTTGGAGGATTATGACTAGGACCGTGGTGATTGAAGTTCTTATAGGCGAACGTCATACCTGTCAATCCTAATGCTATAATGCTTAAAATTACCTTTTTCATAATTCTTTCTTTGGATTTCTAACTACTCTTTTCCTAATTAAAAATCAAATTTTACACCTAGTCTGATTGTTCTCGGGATACCGAAGTTATAAGGATTTACAACTTTCATTTGGTAATAATCTCTAAACGCTTGTTCATCCAATTGATTCTGGATTGAAGACTGGTAAGCAGATGCAGCTAAATAACCATCATCATCTGGAGTACCAGTTGCTCTGTATACATTTAAAGTATTAATGATATTAAAGATGTTAGTAATACGCATGTAAACATTCAAGTAAGCTGCTTTCTTTTTGTTTTCATCTTTACCGAACTCTAAACCAAAGTTTCTATCAATTTGGAAATCCATTCTGTATGTCCATGGTTTTCTTGAACCATTTACTGTACCGTCCAATTGAGAAGCATTAGGAGAGAACAGAGCTTCACCTGAAGGAATCTTAATAGCTGAGTAAGGAGTACCTGAACCTATATTAGTTACCAAATTGACACCAGTATTTCCGAATACTTCGAAATCGCCAATCTTTGGTCCATTATAATCAGTTCCAGTTCCATATCTATAGTCAACAACAATGTTGAATCCATGTCTTTGGTCATATGAGTATGGGAAGATCGATAATAGGTTAGGCTGACCAGAGTTTACTAAGCTCAATGCCGAAGTTGCATCTGACCCTGTACCATTAGCAAATTGTAATGTATATGCAGCAGTCATTCTGATATTACCTGTTCTTCTCAAGTCGTAAGATATTGTCACCCCTTTAACTGTACCAAAGTCTCTATTACCATATGAACGGTAAGTGTTTGGATATGCTTGGAAAACATTCACCAACTGAACTTGATCTCTTTGCTCCTTGTAGAAAGCTGAAATTTTCAATGATGAAGTTTTTGATAATACCTGTTGGAATCCGATTTCGTAATCAATCGTTCTTTCTGGTCTCAAATCAGGATTATTGATAATCACGTTTCTATCCTGCATGAATTGGAAATCAATTGGATCGAATCTGTTACCTGTTGTAGGTCTTTTTGTTAAGATATCGTAGTGAGCGAAGAAAGATGCTTCATCCGAGATTGGGAATGAGAAAGCAACTCTTGGCATGAAGTTCACCTGAGGCTTGTAATCTTCAAAAGCGTCAGCTGTCGGAGAGGTCAAAGAAGGATCTTGCAAATAAGGAGCAATACCCTTTGAACCTTCAATCAAAGCAGGGTCTGCTACCTCAACACCTTCAGCATCATACCAAGTATCTCCATTTCTGTATCCTAAGATTTCATTTACGTTGTTAACGTCATTCACATAAACAACGAAGTCAGACCCCATATTCTCTGGGTGATCACCTAAATCAGTAACCTCACCTACAGTTTTTGCATTGTACAATAAATACTTGTCTTTCAATACAGGTTGGTTGGCATCAAATACATCTACACGAAGCCCAACATTAAAGATGATATCATCAAAGGCAAATTTGTCCATGATATACCCAGCCATATAAATTGGTTGGAAAGCACCAATATGTCTTCTGTAGTTCCCATTCTGATCAAACTCAGTAAAGTACTCATTGATATCAGTGTTTCCTCTTACTTTTTGACCAGTGTGATCGTATCCATACCAGTTGAACAATGTTCCCCCTGAGTTTAACAATTCATCTGCATTAAACATATCAACCGTAAAGAAGTTAGGATTTAATGCGTCAATATCAACAAAATCGGTTCCATCAGGATCTAATCCTAATTTAGTTCTTACATTATAATCAAAGAAGTACTGTGCATCATCACCTTCTTGCCCTACGTAATCTCCAGGAGAAGCATTCAATCGATCATAAGTAACTCTTGGATAAGTTCCGTAGTAATCAAATGAAGTTCCAGCAGCAGATTTATCTAACTCTAAGATGTGGTTGTTCATGTACTGACGAGCTGTAGCCCAAATACCATTGTGACCAGCGCCACCTCCAACAGGGTTAGGAGATCCACCATAGTTTCTATCCCATCTTTGCTCGTATTCAAAACCTAATGAAATCGAGTGGTCATTTAAGTTAATTGATCCAGAACCAGTAACACGGAACTGATCAGCTTGAGAATAACCATAAAAGTTGTAAGGAGTACCAAAGTTGTTCCAAATGGTATACACTGACTGCGGCAAATCTCCATTTCTAAGCGCTCCACCTTGTTGGATTTGGAAAAGATTTTCGTAGTTATTTGTTGTTTGCCCAGCGTAAATCTGGTAATACTGAGAAGTAATCGAAGCAAACGCTTCGTTTGTCGCAGAAGGAGTAAACTCAACTAACGTATCGTTGAAACCATTGTGGATTAATGAATCTCCTGCTTGGTTAAACTCGTAAGTCGTTTCTCTATATGTTTTGAACGTACCTACATGACCATAGTTAAAAATCCTGTCACCGTGATTCACATCTTCAGCTCTTCCGTGGGATTGAGAATAATCCACCATGATTGAGTAGTTTGCTGATTTAATTTTTGATGTAGAACCTTCAGTGTTATTATTGAAACGCTGTGTAAATCTACCGTAAACTCTCCAGTCCAAGTTGGTAGTTTGACCGAAGTTTTCAAAATTCATTAATGAACCAGAGTAATCATAATTCATCCCTTGACTCCAAGCAAATGAACCACCAAACGTTAAGTTAATATTTGGTCCTGCATTTACATCAATTTTACCTGCTGCAGATGCAGATCTGTTTCTTGCATTCATTCTCCATGGCACCTGTTCAAAAGCAGAATTTGGATCAGACGGATCATTAAAATTGGTTCTAAAAAAATCTGAGTTATAATAAGTACCTAATCCAATACCTGTTGGTCTCAATGGATTCGCTAATAATGAATCTCTATATTCTTTTTTAATTCTCCAAGCTCCACCATTTGCGAAAGGACGACCATCCAATACATCTGTAAAGTTTCCTGAAATAAAGAATCCTAAAATAGGCTTTGTCTTTTTTCCCGAAGAATCTTTCTTAAACAATAATGGACCTGAAATCATTCCTTCAACTAGGTTGTACGCGTATTTATCAAGACCAAATACTCTACCGTCATAACCAAGAGGATCTTGCCCATTAACATAGAAACCTGAAGTCACACCCTCAAAAGAACCAAAATATCTTGCTGAAGGCCCTCTTGTTGTAATTGAGATAATACCACCTGTAACATCACCATAGTTCGCAGGTACACCACCCGTAATTACCGCAACCTCTTGAATTGCTGATTTAGGTAAAGCTGAAGACCCTCTAACCTTAATACCATCAATAAAGTAATAAGTTGCATCTTCTCTTGTACCTCTAATACTTAAACCATTAGACCCTTCTGATGAATATACACCACCAACCGTCTGAGCGATTCCTGTTGCCGAACGTGTTGGCATCTTTGAGATATCATCTCTTGTAACAGTTGCACCAGAAGCACCACCATCTTTATTAATTAATGGAACTTCGTAGTGAATTACTTCAACCACGTCTAACATTTCAGCCGAGTTACCCATTTTCATATCATCCAAAATGGTATACTGGTCTGAACTCACAATTACTCCTTCTTGTCTAATTGGCTGATACCCTACAAATCGAGCTTCAACGTCATATGACCCTGGAGGAAGTGATGAAATCAAGAATTTTCCGTCAAAATCAGTTGACGCAAATCCTTTTTGTTGTCCGTTTTGCATCACGACTACTTTCACAAACGGAAGCGGATCGCCTGACTCTTTGTCAACGATTGCACCTTTAATTGAACCGTTACCTGTTTGTGCGAATGCAAAACCTGCCGTAAAAAATATAGCAGTTAGTAAAAATCTTAGGTTAGTAAGCATAAGTTAGGTGTATTTGTTAAAAAATCTTAAAATACAATAGCGCGCTAATATAGTTATTAATTCTTTGAACGCTACAAAATATTTAACAAAATCTTAATGAAAAGATTCAACTACAAAGCTATTAGGAATGGATAGGTTATAAAACAAAAATAGACTTGTTTTTCGTTGAAAATATACAAGTCTATTTTAAAATGCTTTAAGTCAGTCGATTATTCTTCATTGGCTTACCTCTTTGCCTTCTTTTGGCGTTTTTGGCAGCCCTTTTCATTCTTTTTCGAGTGGCCTTATCTTGGTTCTTGTAAGTCTTTTTACGATTGCGTTTACCTTGTTTAATTTTTTTAGAACGACTGTTGCTTTTTCCTGTCTTGACCGTCTTGGCTCCTTTATCTTGCCCAAACGTCATTGACGGAACTACTGTAGTGCAGGCAATAAAAATTGCTAACTTCGTTATTATACTGAGTAAACCACTTTTCATGCTTCAAATATATTCAAGATTCGGAATTATAGCGGCAATTATTGTGCCTTTGTTATTAACATCTTGTCAAAACCAGCAACACCCTATTCCGAATATTCCTGTAAATGTAATTATAAATCTTGACTTACCTTCTTATCAACAACTGAATGCTTCAGGAGGATATGCTTATGTAAACGGAGGATCAAGAGGCATAGTGGTTTATAGAAACTTTGATGAGTTCGTTGCCCTGGACCGTCACTCCACCTACAACCACACAGATGAGTGCGCTATTGTTTTTGTTGATACTCTTAACCCATTTCAACTAGTAGATACTTGCTCAGGCTCTAGGTACAATATCATGAATGGTATTGTGGAAGAGGGTCCAGCTCAACACGGATTAGTCAGATACAACTCATCATGGGATGGTGCATCTACCGTAACCATCTTTAACTAAAAAAATCCCACCAGCGAACTGATGGGATTCTTTATTCATTCGTGGATTATTAAATCCTAGTATCTATAATGTTCAGGTTTGTATGGTCCTTCAACTTGAACACCGATATAATCAGCTTGTTCTTTTGACAACTCATCCAACTCAACCCCGATTTTCGCTAAGTGCAATTTTGCAACTTTTTCATCCAAGTGTTTTGGCAGCATGTAAACATCATTCTCGTACTTATCTGAATTGTTCCACAACTCGATTTGAGCTAACGTCTGGTTCGCAAATGAATTTGACATTACAAACGAAGGGTGTCCTGTTGCACAACCAAGGTTTACTAACCTTCCTTCTGCCAACAAAATGATATCTTTCCCATTCAAGTCATACAAATCAACCTGAGGTTTGATTTCATTTTTAGTAGCATTCGCATTCAACCACTTCGTATCGATTTCATTATCGAAGTGTCCAATGTTACAAACAATTGCCTTATCCTTCATTTTTTCAAAATGACGACCGACAACGATATCTTTATTACCTGTAGTGGTAACAATAATATCACCTTCAGCAACTGCGTTATCCATCTTTTTCACTTCGAATCCGTCCATTGCAGCCTGCAACGCACAAATTGGATCAATCTCAGTAACAATAACTCTAGCTCCAGCTCCTCTTAAAGAAGCAGCTGATCCTTTTCCTACATCTCCGTAACCAGCAACAACAGCAACTTTACCTGCCATCATTACATCCGTTGCTCTTCTGATTGAATCAACTAATGACTCTTTACATCCGTATTTATTATCGAATTTAGATTTAGTTACTGAATCATTTACATTGATTGCTGGCATCACTAATGTTCCATTCTTTTTTCTTTCATAAAGTCTGTGAACACCTGTTGTTGTCTCTTCAGACAATCCTTTGATATCTTTGCACAACTCAGGATATCTGTCAAATACCATATTTGTCAAATCTCCACCATCATCCAAAATCATATTTAAAGGCTTGCCACCTTCAAAACCGTGAATAGTTTGTTCGATACACCAATCGAATTCTTCTTCGTTCATTCCTTTCCAAGCGAAAACAGGAACACCTGTTGCCGCAATAGCAGCAGCAGCTTGGTCTTGTGTTGAGAAAATATTACATGATGACCAAGTAACCTCAGCTCCTAAAGCCGTCAATGTCTCAATCAAAACAGCAGTTTGGATTGTCATGTGAAGACATCCTGCGATTCTTGCACCAGCCAGTGGCTTTGAATCTCCATACTCCTCTCTCAATGACATTAAACCAGGCATCTCAGCCTCAGCTAATCTAATCTCTTTTCTTCCCCAATCGGCAAGGCTAATATCCTTTACCTTGTAGTTTAATTTTTCTTGAGTATCGCTCATTATCTTTTTAATTTTCTTTTAAAATCAAGTGCAAAAGTACAAAACTCCTTTGTAATTTGCACTTTTAAAACAACATTTGACGCATCAGATTACAGATATCGTCCATTCAGAACAAATTCATCTTAAGCAAATTGAGTATGAAGATATCCCAATTGCTGCTCTGAATCTGGATATTCTAACAAGGGATGAGCTAGAAAAGTTCAAACAATTTAAAAGTGACAGAAGACGCAGAGAGTTTTATTACACCCGCGTCCTGTTTCTATCTTTTAACCTAGCACAAAAAATCATCTACAAACCAACAGGAAAACCAACATTAGAAAAAGGATATATTAGTTTTTCTCATTCAAAAAACATCATAATTGCGGGATTTTCTCAACTCTATGAGCTAGGAGTTGATATTGAGTTTTTCAAAGAAAAAATTGAACGAATTGCTCACAAATTCATTCACGAAAGTGAAGAACCATTATTGGGCAAAAATCGCATTACTAATTTGACGAATATTTGGTCATTAAAAGAAGCAATTTACAAACTTGAAGATATCCCCGGTTTAAGGTTCAAGGAAGATATGCAGGTTCAGAACTTTTCACCTAAAGGTAAAATTGTTGTGCACAAAAACAACACGGTTCACACCTACAGGTTTTCAACCCTGTTCTACCCAGATTATTTAATCACCTACAGTTTTTTGGTAAAAAACTGACATCTAACCATTTATTAGTCAGTTTTAACGATTGAGCAACCTTGAAAACGAAATATTCGTTAACTTGCAGGTGAAATGAAAAAACTGCTACAAATAGGACTCTTAAGCTTAACTACCTTTTGGTGCGAAAGCATTCAGGCTTCTGAACAATGGATTCAACGAGCCAATTTTGGTGGTGCCGCCCGACACCGTTGCACCGGTTTCTCTATTGGAAACAAAGGCTATATTGGTGGCGGTCACATTAACTCAGGAGTCAGTGTTTACCATGAAGATTATTGGCAATACGATCCTTCTTCAGACTCATGGACGCAAATAGCAGATTTTGGTGGAGGAAAAAGGTATCATTCTACTGCCTTTACAATTGATGGTGTTGGATATGTAGGCATGGGAGAAGATGACAATGACACCTATCACAATGACTTCTATCGCTATATCCCACAATACAATATTTGGCAACCCATAGCCAACTACCCTGGCAACCCGCGTAGAGGAGCAACTTCATTTGTTATTGACGGATGGGGCTATGTAGGGACTGGACAGTCTGACTTTGGTTATGAAGATGATTTTTATCGCTACAATCCGGATGATGATCAATGGTATGTCATCACCAATTTTTTGGGTGAAGCTAGAAGCTCAGCTGTTGGATTTTCTCACAATAACAAAGGCTATGTTGGTACTGGGCATATTTGGGGTGATGACACCAAAGACTTTTATGAATATGATCCTTTCACCAATAGTTGGTCTCAAAAAGCAGATGTTGGTCCAATAAACCGGCAGGACGCCACAGGATTTGTACTGAATGGTTACGGCTACATTGGTACCGGAAATGATGTTGATGGAGAATTAAATTTTGAGGATTTTTGGCGCTATGATTTTGAAAACGACACGTGGACCCAAATTGAAGATTTCAATGGACAAGGTAGACGCTACATGGTTTCTTTTACAATCGATAACATTGCCTACGCAGGGACAGGAACAGACGGAACCAATCTAAGAGATTTTTGGATGTTCAATCCTTTGCTTGGAAACGAAGAAATTGAAAATATTGAAATCAATTTATATCCAAACCCGGCTTCAAGTTATATTGAAATTTCTGGTATTAAAAATACCGTTTCAGCTCAAATACGCACCTTAAGTGGGCAGAAAATTTGGGAAGGTGAATTAAGCCCAAATTCAAGAATAAATCTTGAAGAATGGCCAACCGGATCATACATCTTGACCGCCTACTCAGAATTATCTAACACACAGTTAATCAGACGCTTTTCAAAGCAGTGAGTTTTCTTGAACGCATAGTAACCGGGCAACATTTAGCAGTGTTGATAGATCCTGACAAACACGAGGACAATGCTTCGTTACACCCAGTCCTAGACAAAATTAAAATACTTCAACCATCTTTCATTTTTGTGGGTGGTTCAACTGTTCATCCTGAAAAATTTCAGTCTGTATGCCAATACATCAAAAAACATTGCACATCAGATGTGATAATTTTCCCAGGTGCCTACAATCAAGTGGATGAAAGTGCAGACGGAATCTTATTTCTTTCATTGCTATCAGGTCGCAACCCTGACTTTTTGATTGGACATCAGATTCAAGCGGCACCAATGCTTAAAAAGATGGAAATTGAGGTGATTCCAACGGCCTACCTATTAGTTGATGGCGGAAAAAGTACATCTGTAGCGTATGTAAGTCAAACCACGCCTATCCCTTCAGATCAACATTCAATTGCGGTGGATACAACAATTGCGGCTGAACTATTAGGGTTTAAAACTGTTTTCTTAGATGCAGGTAGCGGAGCTAAACATCATGTTCCGACAGAAATGATTAAAAAAATCAAAATGTCTACAAATCTACCAGTTATTGTAGGAGGTGGAGTTAAAAGTATTGATGAGCTAGAGAATATCTATGATTCAGGTGCAAATTTGGTAGTAATTGGGAACAAAATTGAGGAAGATGTGGATTTTTTACTCGATTTAGCCAACTATTTTCACAAGAAAACAGTATCTAATAGTGCATCATTAACGTAAGCAGCAACATGAAGAATACTTTTCTTTTCATTTTACTGATTTTCGGAATCCAAGTATGCGCCCAACAACTTGAAAAACCTACTATCTCGGTGGCATCTGGTTATTATACCTCAGATGTAACTGTCACAATTACACACCCTGAACCGGGAGTAACTTTATTCTATACCGTCAATGGTTCAGACCCAATTCCTTTAAGCCCGGTATACTCAGGGCCAATCACACTCTCTTCTCGTGTTGGAGAAGCGAATAATTTTGCAATGATTCCTACCAACCCATCTTTCACCTATCCAGTGGGAGACTACAGCGCCTCAAGAGCAAATAACAGAGGTTGGCTGGCCCCCAATGGGGAAGTGTTTAAGATAAATGTATTGAGAGTTCGTGCATACAAAGCTGGATTTGTTCCATCAGAAATAAAAACAGAAACAATTATTGTAGACCCACTTGGACCAAGCATGTACAACTATCCGGTAATGTCATTCGTGATGGACAGTATTGATTTGTTTTCTGATGCAAGTGGTATTTATGTTTATGGTAACTCTGCCAATTATACTCAAAAGGGAGTTGCCTGGGAGCGTATTGCGAACATGGAGTACTTTGATGAACAAGGCAACCTAGTAATTGACCAAAAGGTGAGAACTAGAATTCACGGCGGAGGTAGTAGACACTCCACCAAAAAGACATTTAGAGTGTATGCTGAATATGACACAATCAACAATTTCAGATACCCGTTCTTTGATGATTATCAGCTGGACAAATTCAAACGAATATTAATTCGTTCAGGAGGACATAGACCCGATTGCTACCCCAGGGATGATTTGGCCAATTTTATCACCGAAGGACTGCATGTAGACCAACAACATGCTAAAAACATCATCCTATTCTTAAATGGAGAGTATTGGGGTATCCATACCATCAAAGAACGTGTTGACCCTTATTTCTTTCAAAATCAATACGGTATTGATGATGATGATATTACGATTCTTGATCAAGAATACGATTTACAAGGAGGTGGTCATTCTGCTGACAGTCTTGAAATGGTTGCTATAGAAATGAGAGCAGACACCAGTGACATGACAAATCCTGACAACTATTATTGGATTGAAGCACGTATTGACATTGACAATTACATTGATTACATGGCGGGTGAAATCTTTTTGAGTAATCAAGATTGGGTGTATTCTAATGTCGTTTTATGGAAAAAAACTGGCGGTTACGATCCCACTTTAGGCCCTGGGCAAGATGGAAAATTCAGATGGTGTTATTATGACTTTGACGGAGCCTTTGGAGGATCATGTGACAACGCCTATTACACTGTTAATACGCTGGAAGATGCGACAGTAGCAAGCGGCATCTATGCACCCTACACACGTCTGTTCAGAGGATTATTGGAGAGTCCAATTTTCAGAGAAAAATGGATCAACAGAACCTGTGATTTATTGAATTCGCATTTCAAAGCGGATGTCGTCAAAGAAAAAATGAATGAAATGTATGCCATGATTACTCCTGAGATGCCAGAAAATGTTGACCGTTGGAGGTACCCTTCACTGGCATCTACCTTGGCAGATAGAGCATTAGAAACGCCCTCACTTTTACAATGGGACACCACTTTTTATCATTTGAGAAGATTTGCGGACAGAAGACCAAAAAGAATTAGAGACCACATCATGCAACACTGGGCATTACCGGACAGCTCTTACCTGACAGTTGACGTAAATGATCAATCTATGGGAAGTGTTCAAGTAAACTCTATTCACATTAATGAACATTTACCTGGCGTTGACGCTGGTATTTATCCTTGGACTGGAATCTACATTGATAGCGTAACCACGCAACTCATAGCACGTCCAAAACCAGGATTTGAATTTGTAGAATGGCTTGAGTCAGGAAATACAAATGACACCATCACTTGGACACCAGAAAATGACTCCGTTTTTACTGCTGTTTTTCAAGTGTCGTCAAGCTATCAGGACGTTGTCATAAATGAAGTAATGCCATCAAATTCGGGATATCTAGCTGACAACTTTGGGGACTTTGATGATTGGACAGAGTTGTACAATCCAAATCCTTTCCCGGTTGATTTATCCAACTGGAAATTTCAGAGAGACACGAACACTTGGACAATTCCTGAAGGAACTGTGATTGCTTCAAATGGGTACAAATTGTTTTGGAAAGACAATGATTTATTTCAAGGAGATGACCATGCCAATTTCAAATTACCGAATAGTACAAACACAGTGAAGCTATTGTCACCTGACTACGTGCTGGTAGATCAGTTGATTTACCCACAAACCCCTACAAACAATTCTTTTGGGCGCTATCCAAATGGTAGCGCTACATTCAGTTCATTCAGTTACCCTACTCCAAGGGAAAACAATGATATTAGTAGTGTCAATGAAATTGAAACCATACAACTTTTGGTGTATCCAAACCCAGCTAATAACATGCTATGGTTGAGTGAGTATTCTAAAGGTTCGATTTATTCAATTGATGGTCAACTTTTAATGCAATTTGATGCAGCTAATCAAATCGATATTTCGTCTCTTTCTAACGGCACCTACCTTATTCAAACTGAGCAAGGTTCTGCCTCTAAATTCGTAATTGCAAGATGATGAGATTGACTTACATACTGTTCTTATTTTTTGCTTATCCTTCTTTTGGTCAAACCTTTGAAGAAATATTAAAAATGGCACCTGCAGACAGAGACGAAGAAGATCGCTTCGGTTATGCCGTGTCTATAGATGGTAATTACGCTGCAGTAGGCGCTTATGGAGATGATGAGGGACCAGTTGATCCAAATTGGGGTTCAGTATACATCTATGAGCAGCAAGGTCAAAACAATTGGGTTCAAATTCAAAAACTTCAATCAAGCGACATTAATGATTATGATCGATTTGGTTGGTCTGTTGACATCAAAGGAGACTTTCTGATTGTTGGAGCATATGGCGAAGACCATGATGAAAATGGGAATAACAACTTATCAAAAGCAGGTTCAGCTTATATTTTCCAGAACATCAACGGCACGTGGACAGAAATGCAGAAGATTGTCGCTTCAGATCGTGAAGCGGATGACGAATTTGGATGGTCTGTAGCCATCTACGACTCAACTGCTATGGTCGGTGCTCATATTGAGGATCATGATGAATTTGGTGGAGATTTTAAGTACCATTCAGGTTCAGTTTATGCATTTGAGTTGAATACTGGTGGCGTTTGGGTTGAGACTCAGAAAATAGTTGCGGACGACAGATGGGTAGATATGAATTTCCCCAACGGTTACTCAGGTGAAGATTTAGCTGATCAATTTGGAGGATCTGTCGCTTTATGGGATAACTGGATGATAGTTGGCGCACATCATCATGATTATGCTACTACATCTCCTTTAAGTGGTGCTATGTGGAGTTCAGGTGCCGCATATATATTTGAACGAAGTGGAGGAGTTTGGAATCAAGTGCAAAAGATTCAAAATTTTGATCGAGAACCATGGGATCGATTCGGATATGACGTAGCCATTGATTCGAATATTATAGCAGTGTGTGCGTATTCAGAAGATGAGGAAGAAGACGGTGTCAGCAATCCACTTACCAACCCAGGTTCAGTTTATATTTTTCAAAGAGATGGTGGAGGCAGCTGGAATCCAGCGCAAAAAATTGTTCCGAATGACCGTTCTTCAGGAGACCATTTCGGATACTCTATTGACATTGATGACACCCTGATGGTACTAGGTTGCCATTCTGATGATCATGATAAATTTGGAGGAGACCTGAAGACAGATGCTGGTTCTGCTTATGTATTCACTAAGTCTGGAGGTAGTTGGTCTCAACATCAAAAAATTGATGCGTCAGACAGAGTTGAAGGAGATGACTTTGGTGTTTCAGTAGGAATTTCTGGTCACACGATTCTTGTAGGTGCGCAATATCAAGACTTTAATTCTACTCAAGCTGATTCGCTTGAAGATGCAGGAGCGGCATACTTTTACACCAAAGAATTGTGTCCAATCATTACGAAAAATGATACGATCAATTTATGTGACGGAAATGTCTACAACATTGGAATGTCAACTTACAGTACAGGAGGAGATTTTACAGATGTGCTCACGGCAGTGTCAGGGTGCGACAGTACCATTTACACACACATTGACTTGCTTACGGGTGTGACAACAGACGTATTTGCCAGCATGTGTAATGGCGGTGTTTATTACATTTTCGGTACACCAGTAACAGTGCCTGGAAACTACTCTTATGATTTGGTAGCCGAAAACGGATGTGACAGCACAGTGATTACACATCTGACCATGGACCCAGCAATCACCTCTGAACAGTACATCAATATTTGTTTAGGTGACAGCTACAGTATTGGGACATCCACCTATACAACCTCAGGAACATATCAAGATGTGGTTTCTGCGGCTAATTTCTGTGATAGCACAATTACAACTCATCTTTCGGTTGACCTTCCTCCTAACCTATCCGTATCGCAAAATATTTCAGCCTTAACCTCAAATGAATCAAATGCTAATGCATATCAGTGGATTGATTGTGCAACAAATCAACCAATTGCAGGTGAAAACAATCAAACTTTCTTTGCCACACAGGTTGGCAGTTATAAAGTCGCTGTTACCAAAGGGAGTTGTACTGATACTTCTGCTTGTGTTTACATTAGCTGGATCGTTGCTTCAAATGAACAATATAAACTTGAGCAACAACTTGAAGTTTATCCAAACCCAACTTTTGGTGATTTGACTATTGAAACTGGAAATTGGGAGTCAACACTTCAGGCAACACTTTTTAATCCATTAGGTCAAGCGATAGAAAACTTTGAGATTAAAGGGAAAACAGCTTTAAACCTTGACTATCTCTCGTCAGGAACTTATTTGTTAGAGCTCAAATCAGGAGATGCCGTTGTTCGCAAAAGAATTATTCTGAAATAAAAAAGGGCCCAGTTCCCTGACTGAGCCCTTTATTCTTATAATTTTAAAGTCAACCTTCCCAGCCAATTTATTCCGGCCTGAGGGTAATAGAAGTTTTCTTGAGTAAATCCGCCTCCAGCGTAATAACCCCATGTGTAACCATTGTTGGCATACAACTGATTAAATAAGTTGTTTACTGCAACACCAATTACAATCTCTTTAAAAAACTTGTCTTTAATGGTATAATCTACTCTCATGTTTGAAATGAAATACGCATCCATTTTTCTGTTATCATTTGAGGTATTATCCAAGTATTGATCAGAAACATATTTACCTAATAAAGTCAAATTTAAATCTTCAATTGGCTCGTAATTGATTCCTAGCGACCCGATAAAATTTGGCGAAAATGCTAAATCAGTATTGGTATGTTGAATTTCTATCTGTCCTCCATTGTCATAGTCATCTACATATTCAGTAAAGTTTGGAATTTTGTTCATTGAATAAGTTGCATTTCCGCTCAAGCTCAATTGTTCAATGAGCATTAGACCTCCTTCAATTTCCAATCCTGCCCTGTAGCTGGCGTCAACATTAGTTCGAGTATACGCTCCAACATCATTTACTTGACCTGTTAAAATCAACTGGTCTTTGTAATTCATGAAGTAAATATTTGAATTTAAGTACGCCTTTTTCAACTTCATGCGGTGCCCTACTTCAAGGTTTTGAAGTTGTTCTGGTCTTGGACGCGAAGTTGGCGTGCTTTCAACAAAATCTCCTCTGGTTGGCTCTCTGTTTCCAATTCCGAATGAAGCATACACATTATGCTTATCACTGAAATCATACATTAAACCGGCTTTTGGATTGAAGAATGTATAATTTACTTGCTGTTCTAGCACTTGAATATCGCCATCCACTTCGTCTAATCCTTCAAATTGATAATCAATGTACCTCAATTGCAAGTCACCATAAAAAGACCACTTTTTGTAAGTGTAAATTCCTTTGAGATATCCCATTGCGTCTACTTTGAATGCCTCATTGTAGTAATACTGATCTTCATATGAAGAATTGGATGCAAACTCAGCCCAGATTACTTCACCATAATGTTTTCCCGTATAGGCATTTCCTGCACCTCCAAAAGTTAAATCTAAACCTTTGTTCTTCATATTAAGCGCGAAGACAGCTCCTGAAAAATGATTGTCTAACCATCTTCTTCTGATGATATCAGTCGTTGTAATTGTGTCTGCGGTTAATTCAAGTGGGGCAAACCCATAAGTGGCGAAATCATCATCTTCTCTGTATTGCTCAAAATAACCTTTACCCCTGGTATAGTGACCAGCAATAGACAAGTTTACATTTGGTGTAATGGATTGGATAAAGTGTAATTGATAGTGATCTTGACCATAATTGTCAACTTCATTCTCATAGGTATAGTAGTTATACGTTCTACCAGAATTCAACAAGTTCTCACGATCATTTCCAAAAATCCAGTTTCTATCTGCATAAGCGATAATATCATCTTGAGTTCCATAAAGCACTGATTCAGGTGTACCATACCATGCTTGATAGGTTCTTTCACGCCCCATAAAAACATTGGCTTTTAGCATGGCTTTTTTACCCACCCAAGCAGCCGAAGTATACAATGATCTCAAGTTAGAAGAAGCACGATCAATATACCCATCTGACTGGATATTTGACAGTCGCATATCAACTGTGAATTTATCATTGATCAAACCTGACCCTGCCTTAATGGTGTTTCTGATGGTATTAAATGAACCATAACTATTATCCAAAACCCCATATGCTTCTTTATTTACATCATTTGTTTGGATGTTAATACTTGCACCAAATGCCGCCGCACCGTTTGAGGATGTCCCTACACCTCTTTGAATTTGGATGTTATCAGAAGATGATGCAAAATCTGGCATGTTTACCCAATAAACTCCATGTGATTCAGAATCATTTAAAGGGATGCCGTTTATGGTCACATTCGTACGAGTAGGATCAACCCCTCTTATTCTTAAACCTGTGTAACCAACTCCCGCTCCTGCATCAGACGTTACGACCGTTGAAGGTGTGCTTCTGAATAAGAATGGGATGTCTTGACCATAATTCTGATTTTCAATTTCATCATTTGAAATGTTGGTATAAGTTGTGGGAGTTCTCTCTCCTGCCCTTACCGCAGTTACGATCACCTTATCGGTCATGTATGATGATTCGACCATTTTAAAATCTGCGGTAACATCCTTACCTGCAATCACTATTGATTGACTCAGTTTTTCATAACCTAGAAAAGATACCGTCACGGTATAGTTCCCATCTTTCAAGTTTGTAAGTTGATAATTTCCTTCGTTATCAGAAATACATCCTTTGAAAGTATTTTCAATTAATACTTTCGCGCCAGTTAAGGCTTCTCCGCTCGCACCAGTAATTTTTCCGCTAATAGTGCTTTGAGCAAATGATATGGGAACAGCAAAAAAGACTGCCCCAACAATAGCTAATAATCTCGTTTTCATCTATAAAAACTTTAACAAGACAAGGGGCTAATTCTTGGGTATTAATAATTTGAATTAGTCGTCATTTTCCTACGCAGGCATTATCCTGATCAGGTCCATGGGTATAATCTCAGGTCAATTTTGTTTTGATTTATTCAATGAATATTGACCACCCCTTATGAGACGGTGCAAAATTAGTCAACAAAATTGTTTCCTACAATGATAATTTTTGGAATTCTTTCATGACTTGCTGAATTCGCTGATCTACCGAGCCTTGCACTTCAATAAATCGTTGGTTAGCGTTCAGCAGCTCAGATAAATAAATCTCGTATAATCTATCTCGATCAGCAGGATTTTCTCGCAACTCATCAGCCTCATAAGGAATATCTGGCTTGCACAACACCATTAAGTCATAAGTTTGGTCTTGGTAGGCTTGTTGAATAAATTCACTTACCCTATTGAATTTCTCTTGACTCCATATTTTCATGACAAGCATTTCAGTATCTACCAGTAAAGTGGTTGGATTTTCTTTTTTAGCAGCAATAATGGCTTCAAGCTGTCCTTTAGCGATTTTATCCAAATCATGGAACTCGTAAGAAGTTGATCTCCCTTCAAAAAAAGAACGAACATACTCCGGCACAAACAAGCCATTTAATTTCTGGCTTAGGGCTTGGGCAAGTGTGGTTTTACCTGCGCATTCTGGACCTGTAAACGCAATGGAAATCATACTTTTTGGAGTTTATACTTTTTGCGCCATTGTATGTATCCAAAAACTGCAAGTATGGCGAAAATGAGGTACAATAGAGCTGTCAAATAAAAATCTTTGGCAGCATAAAGAAAAACGGCAGCAATGTCTATGACTATCCAGTAAAGCCAATTCTCTAAAACTCTTTGCGTAACCATAAAGGTTGCTGCAATTGAGTAGGTGGTAGTAAAAGCATCTAAATAGGGATAATCTTGGTCAGTGTTGTGATCAAAATAATATCCTACTACTAATAAGATAACGGTACTCACAGCAACATTTAAAAGATGAAAATCCAAACGCCAGGTTCTGACCAAGTCGTCTCTGTCTTTGGTTCTATTCCAAAAATACCAACCGGCCATACCCATAAGCACATAGAAAACTTGTAAGAAAGATTCAATCAACAAATTTGACGTTGCACAGAGGTAAACATAGATACTTGAACTGATGATGGCAAAGATCCAACAAGCCATCTTCTTTTTAGCCGCAAGAATTACATAGAGAACTCCTGTAATAACAGCTAACCACTCTATCCAAGAAGTGGCAATTATTCCGTCTTTAATGTTATTCAGGACTTCCATGTACTTGTTTTGCAAGTACGAAGTTAATCAATCACTTCTGCAGAAGATTCAACTTGTGTTGGATTTTTACTGAATGATGCAATTAAGGCAGTAATTTGAACCGGAATATCTAAATACAGCAGATAGTCATAACCTCCCAACCCATAATTCCTCATAACCAAGGCAGCCCCAAGAATTCCCATTCCTGCATAAAACAACGGACGAGCTATTCGGTGTGTATTAAAGGGGTCTTTAGCCTCTTTATTGATCATTCCGTACACCATTTTCACGATAATAGCCGTTGCAATGAACATTAAAAAATGTTTGACTCTGAATCGCATGAGCCAATCAGCCATGTTCAACATTGCTCCAATGAACCCAACCCCGCCAAACACCATTAAGGTGTTCATGAGGTGATATACTAAGTTCTTTTTCAAGATGAATGTTTGGTGTGATAAGCTGTAAGTGAAGAAATAATTCGGTTCCATTCTGTCTTCACCTGCGAAACTCCAATGGCTCCACCCCAATAACCTTTCTCATCTTTAGTGAAAACCAATTTACTTTGCTTCTCATCTCCCAAGACTTGAACTCCCCATGTGAAGCGCTTTACAAATGCTCCGAACAAAATTCGCATGGTTTTATTTCCCTTACCATAAACGGCGCTAGTTGGTGAACCCGATTCAATTTTGTACCCATCTTTTTCAAGATATTTCTGGATTTTTCCTGCAAGAGCTTCTTTGCCAATTGAAGGGAATGGAAACTCTGCTCGTTCTTTAGTAATCACTGGAGCATTCTCATCAATGTCTATCAGAGCATCATCTAAAAGTTCTTCATTCATAATTTATGAGGTTTCTAATAAAGATAGTAAATTTTCAATGCCTGTGAAGATGCGAAACACTGGTTTGCTTTGCAGCACGAATTAGTATTTTGAAAAAATCATTTCAACACAAGATCGCTGGACATCAAAATTTTCATCCAATACTCCCTTCTCAATGATGGCCACAGAATCATTCTTCCAGCTGCTTTTAAAAGGGCCCCAATCAGACAATTCTAGTTGACCAATTGGAAATAACGTCCCATTTCTCTGTTCAAGGATATCAAATCCGTTAATTGTATAGCCCGATTCTATATCTGGATTTCCGCAAATGACTAGCTGTCCGTCAGGCGAAACAAGTGGCCTACCAATGACCTTCAATGTATTTCCATTTAACTTATTGACCAAAACTGTGTAATGACATTCATAACCAATTACAAACACCTCCCAATAATTAGATCTTTCAACACTTCCTGCAAAAGTATAGAAACCACTACTTGAGAAATTCTGTTTTTGCTCGTCAAAAGACTCATTTTCAAGTATCAATGTATCACCGGATTCCAAGATAAAATGAAGATCGCCAGACGCTCGAAAAACGAGTTCATCTTGTTCTATGTAATCTTCCTCTTTAGGGGGCATCATGAGTTCTAACCCCCCACAATCATCTGAATTTTGTTCTTTGAAAAGTACTTCGTACTCATCCAGCAGAAATCCATAAATCACATCTTCTTGAGGCCAACTTTTAGCAATAGAATCAAGTTTTGGGTTTGGCTCAATAAAATCAGCCAGTTCACCGAGATCATTTTGATTTAATTCATTTGATTGCTCTTCTTGTTCAGATTCAGCACATGATGACAACAACCAGAAGACAAATAGAAATATGTAATTGAGATAGCGCATAAATGGATTGATTTAATCCCAGATACGTTCTTCCCGCAAATCAATCTTCTGACCGAAAAACAACTTAGAGGTTTCTTCAAAGCTTTCTGTAAAATCAGAGATAAAAAAGAGATTTTCTCCTTTTTTATGTTCAGAGGCAATCCCCTCCTTTTTAAGTATTTTTTTTGTGTATTGAGCTACCACAGATGCTGAATCAATCACATCTACCTTTCCTTGAAAAAATCGTTCAACCTCACCTTTAATCAATGGGTAGTGCGTACACCCTAAAATTAGGGCCGAAATGTCTTCAAAGTTCTTGGCGGATAAATAAGAATTTATGATTGTCTGAGAGATATTATTATTAAAAAAACCCTCTTCAATCATAGGCACGAGCAATGGGGCAGCATTCTGTGGAACTTCTAAGTTGGGGTTTTTCTTAACAATCTTTCGCGGATAGATGCGGGATTGAATGGTTCCCTTTGTTGCAATAACGCCCACTTTCCCTTGATCATACTTCTCGGCACAATAATTTACGGTTGGGTTCACCACATTAATGATAGGAATTTTAGGATAGAATTTTTTCAATTCTGAATAAGCGTGCGCAGAAGCCGTATTACAAGCGATTACGATTGCTTTACAGCCTTTGGCCAATAAAAAGCCTGTAATTCGATTAGAATACGCTCTAACTGATTCTTTCGACTTATCTCCGTAAGGTAAATGTGCAGTATCTCCGAAATAGATCAATTGTTCATTCGGTAACTCTTCTGCAATTGCTTTGGCGACAGTCAATCCACCCACACCTGAATCAAATATTCCTATTGGTCTGTTATCCATACTTCCAAATGTATTGATTTTGGAACACAAAAAAATCCCTGACTTTAAAATAAAATCAGGGATCTATTAAGTGTTATTGATATTTCGTTATTCGTAGAAAGGTTTTGAATTGTCATATTCAATCAACTTCTTACGAATTTGTTCAGTCAAGTCTTTTGAAGAATCGTCTGCGTACAATACGTGACTTTGAGAATCGAAAACGTAGGTAAACGACTGTGCTTTTGCCACCTCTTTTACGATTTCTGCATACTTCTCAACGATTTGATTAGCTCTGTTTTGAACTGTTTGAGAATTTTGCTGATAGTTTTTCTCAATAGTCTGAGCTTTTGTAATTAACGTTTGATAATCTATTTCTAAAAACTCAATATCCATTTGCGATTTTGAAGTATCACCGTAAGCTGCCTGCAATTCCATTTGCATCTTTTCAATCTTCTGGCCTAAAGCTGCTGCTTGCGCTTCAAAATCTTTATCCAATTCTTGTTGATATTTACTTAATCTTTTGAATGATGGTACACTATCTAATACAGCTGCTGAATTGACGTGACCTAACTTTAATCCTTGAGCGAATGAGGTAAATGTCCCAAGGGTCATTAATGTGATGAGTACTAAACTTAATTTTTTCATTTTGTTTTCGTTATTGTCTTTACTTATTTATTCTTATCAATTTTGATGCCCATATTTCTAAGTACCTGATCACTAATATCATACTTAGGGTCTGCATAGAGCAAATTTGATTGATTTGCCTTATCGAATACAAAGGCAAAGTTTCTTTCAGAAGCTATCGTTTGAATAGCATTGAAAATCTGATCTTGGATAGGAGCAATCAATTGCTCTCGTTGAGTAAAAAGGTCTCCACCCACTCCAAAGCGTTTCTTTTGAAGGTCCTTAGCTTGCGCCTCAAGAGTTGCAATTTCCTTCAATCTTTGTTTTTTTATTTCTTCAGGCAACAAGATTTTTTCTGCCTCAAATTCATTTCTTTTTTGGGCGACTTGATTGAATTTATCTTCAACCTCTTTTACCCATTGTTCAGAGAGTTTATTCAACTCTTCTTGTGCTTTGTTGTAATCAGGAATGCTCTCTAAAATGTACTGACTATCAACATATGCATATCGTTGAGCACTTGCAAAAGTAGCAAGGCCAACAACTAGAAGTAATGTTCCAAATAATTTTTTCATAATTGATTTGAAGGCTGCGAATTTAATAATAATCGCAGAACTGTTTGATTATTAACTCTTATAAATCTCCAATATTCATTCCAATTATTGGGAAGAAGCCAAATGTGTATCCATTTTGAGTAGCTCCTGGATCATCAGCAGTACCCTGACCAGCAGAACCTGGATCTAAAGGATCGAATCCCCAAGCGAAGTCAACACCTAGCATACCGAACATTGGTAGGAATATTCTCACCCCTGCTCCGGCAGCTCTTTTTACTCTAAAAGGATCAAAATCAGAGAATCCATTATAGGTGTTCCCTGCTTCAGCAAACAAGAGGGCATAAATTGTTGCGTTAGGATTAAGTGAAACTGGATACCTCAGCTCCATTGAATACTTTGCAATTACCGTTCCACCTGTTTCTGGAGACACTGGGCTTTGTCCATTATATCCTCTCAGCGCAATAATCTCACGTCCATCAAACTGCCAAGTTCCGTTAAGACCTGAACCTCCCAAATAGAAGCGTTCAAAAGGTGACACTCCTTTATTGGCATTATATGCACCTAAGAAGCCGTATCCGAATTTCGGGTGCAAAACAAGTTTCTTGTCTTTCGAAATAGGTACAAACCATTCACCTGTAAACTTAATTTTGTAGTATTCTGCATACTTGTAACGCTCTTGATCTGTCAATGAAGAATAATCTTCTATTCCGTCAAAAGAAGAATACGGTAATGTCGCTTTAGTTGTCAAGACGAACTTTGAACCACTTCTTGGATAAATTGGTGCGTCAATAGAGTTTCGTGTCAATACTCCTTTTAGCGAAATATTATTAGAAAACCCGTCAGAGAAGATAAAGAAGTTTGACCTTCTTAAGTCATAATACTGATAATTGAATTCACCGTAAATTTGAAAATAATCATCTGGCCATTTCAGTCTTGTTCCCAATCCGACACCGGCAGAAGTTATTGAAGTTCTTTGGTGGTTCAAGTCTGTTTTTGGTGTTGAATTCGTCAACAATGAATGTGACATGAATACCGTCAATGAAGTTGGTTTCTTTCCTCCTAGCCAAGGTTCAGTGAAAGAGAAATTGTACGATTGATATCCCTGACCAAAAGTTTGACCTCTGATACTTAATCGTTGTCCATCTCCTGATGGTAACGGTTGCCAAGCTCCTTTTTTAAAGAAATTCTTCGTAGAGAAGTTCGTAAATGAAAGTCCTAACGTACCTATTAATCGGTTTGCTCCAAAACCACCAGACAATTCGATTTGGTCAGATGATTTTTCAACCACATAATACTCAATATCAACCGTTCCATCCACTGGGTTTGGAATTGGATTCACGTTAAATTGTTCTGCATCAAAATACCCCAAGTTGGCCAATTCTCTTTGCGTACGAATAATATCATTTCTATTGAATAAATCACCCGGCTTGGTTCTAATTTCTCTTAAGATTACATTATCGTTGGTTTTTGTGTTACCATAGATGTAGATATTTTTAACACGAGCTTGCTTTCCTTCATTAATACGAATCTCGTAGTTGATCTTGTTATCTTCGGTAATGTTCATTTCAACCGGGGTGACATTAAAGAACAAATAACCTCTATCCATGTAAAGAGAAGTGATGTCTCTACCATCTTGCGACATGTATAATCGTTGCTCCAGTAGAGCTTTGTCATAGCGATCACCATTTTTTATGCCCAGAAGCGTGTCCAATTGCCCATCTCTATACTTTGTGTTTCCTACCCATTCAATATCACCAAAGAAATAATCGTCCCCTTTATCAATCCAAATATCAATTCCCATGTGTTGCTCATCAATTTGATAAACTGAGTCTTTAATGATGTAAGCATCCCTTAAACCATTCTCATTGTATTTGTAAATGATATTCTTCTTATCTCTTTCATAAGCTCCTTCATTGAATTTAGAACGAGAGAAGATACGCATGATCCCTTTTCTCTTCGTGTCTTTCATTGCTCGTCTTAAACCTGCATCAGAAACCGACCATTTGGTAGTAAGGTTTTTGATTTTTGATTTTTCTGGATCTGGCTCAATTTCATTATTGTAGAAATTAATCTCCTTTATTTTAATTCGTTGCCCTTTCTGCACATCAATCACTAGACTTCTTGAATTAAACTCTGACGTATCAATTACCTCTGTAACCGTCACTTTTGTTTTCAAAAACCCTTTATCTTGGTAAAAACCTCTTACTTGATTTTCAGTAGTTCTTTTCAGCGACTCTGTGACCATTTTACCACGATACAGGTCTATTTCTTCTTTTACCTTATCTGCTTCGCCCTTTGAAACATCACCAGTAAACTTATACTTTGTAAGTTTTGGTAAATCTTGAAGCTTAATGTACAGGAAAATATCTCCAGTAACATTATCAATTTTATTATATCCTACCTCAACATCTGAGAACAAATCTTGCTCCCATAGTTTTTTAATTGCTTGTGTAATGTCATCACCCGGAACGGTAATTTCTTTTCCTGGTGTTAATCCAGAAATTAAAACAATGGCATCATGATTCAAATGATCTACACCAATCACATCAGTTCTGGCGATTGTATGTTTTTTTGGATTTAAAAAATCCACTACTTGACCAAAACCAGATAACTGGATGATCATTAATAGAGAGAGTAGAATGACTTTATTCAATTTCATTTTTCGTCTTTATTTGTTCACTTACAAGTCCGAATCTTCTTTCTCTGTTTTGGTATTCGTAGATTGCTTGGTAAAAATCTTCTTTTTTGAAATCAGGCCAAAAAATAGGCGTGAAATGTAGCTCACTATAAGCTAATTGCCAGAGCAGGAAATTGCTGATACGCACTTCACCGCTTGTTCTGATCATTAATTCAGGATCTGGTAAACCTGCTGTATAAAGATGATCTGATATCATTTGGTCATTGATATCGTTCAATTCAATTTCTCCGTCTTTATATTTCTGAGCGATTTTCTTAATCGCAGATTTCAATTCAAATTTAGAGCTATAATTGAGTGCTAGAATTAGACAAGTTCCTTTATTCTTTGCTGTCTTATCAATTGCTGATTTCAATTCTATTTGACACTTCTCAGGCAATTCATCTACATTTCCGATTGCGTCAAGGCGAACGTCATTCTCATTCAATGACTCTATTTCATTTGCAATTGTAGTTACCAAAAGATCCATCAAACCTTCCACTTCTTCTTTTGGTCGATTCCAGTTTTCTGTAGAAAAGGCATAAAGTGTCAAGTACTTTACTTTCACCTCAGTAGCGGCCTTCAATGTTTCACGCACTGACTCAACCCCTGTGGCGTGCCCAAACAAACGCACATGCCCTTGTTGTTTCGCCCACCTTCCGTTTCCATCCATAATGATGGCAACGTGCTCAGGAATATTATTAATATCAAGTTTGTCTTTTACGCTCATTGAATGCAGCACAAATTTGCGTGTTTTTTTTGGTTTTACAATGGATTACAAACGCTTAGCCTACGATAAAATTGTTTTGTTAACAACTTTTAGGTGTATTATCTGTTAAGCTCAGGTCATAAAAAAGCCCAATTGATTGCTCAACTGGGCTTTAAAAGTTTTGAAATCAGCTGATTATTCAGCCAATACCATAATTTTATTATCTCTTATTTCCATCACTCCTCCTTTGATTTCAAATGTAAATGTTGCATCATTTCTGTGTGCTTCATTTAATTTTCCGTCAAATTCTTCTCCTTTGTTTTCTGCGACAACTTGCTCTACTTTCATTTCTCCTTCAGAAAGTGCAGAAATCATTGGTGCGTGATTTGATAAGACACCGAAAGACCCATCTAACCCAGGTAACACAACATGCGTCACGTTTCCTTTGAATAGCATTTGATCAGGTGTTATAACTTCTAGTAACATGTGTTCTAGTTTTTAGTATTCTAGTTTTCTGCTAACATTTTTTCTCCAGCCTCAATTGCTTCTTCAATTGAACCTTTCAAGTTGAAAGCTGCTTCAGGATATTGATCAACTTCACCATCTAAGATCATGTTAAATCCTTTGATTGTGTCTTTGATATCTACCAATGCTCCTGGAAGACCTGTAAATTGCTCTGCAACGTGGAAAGGCTGAGATAAGAATCTTTGTACACGTCTCGCTCTGTGTACAACCAACTTATCTTCTTCAGACAATTCATCCATACCTAGGATGGCGATAATATCTTGAAGCTCTTTGTAACGTTGTAATGTTTCTTTTACTCTTTGTGCAGTAGCATAATGCTCTTCACCTACAATCTCTGGAGTCAAAATTCTTGAAGTTGAATCCAATGGATCTACTGCAGGGTAAATACCTAATGAAGCAATCTTTCTAGAAAGTACTGTAGTTGCATCCAAGTGAGCAAATGTAGTCGCCGGAGCCGGGTCAGTTAAGTCATCCGCAGGTACATAAACCGCTTGAACTGAAGTAATTGATCCGTTTTTAGTTGAAGTAATACGCTCCTGCATAGCACCCATCTCTGTTGCTAATGTTGGCTGGTATCCTACCGCTGAAGGCATACGTCCTAATAGGGCTGATACCTCAGAACCTGCCTGTGTAAATCTAAAGATGTTATCAACGAAGAATAAGATATCGTTACCTTTTCCTTCACCATCACCATCTCTGTAGTACTCAGCAAGTGTTAATCCTGAAAGAGCTACACGAGCACGTGCTCCCGGAGGCTCATTCATCTGACCGAAAACGAAAGTCGCTTTTGACTCTTTCATTTTCTCTGTGTCAATTTTAGAAAGATCCCATCCTCCTTCTTCCATGTCATGCATGAAATCATCACCGTAAGTAATAATTCCAGACTCTAACATCTCTCTCAAAAGGTCATTTCCTTCTCTTGTTCTTTCACCTACACCAGCGAATACTGAAATTCCTGAGTAAGCTTTTGCAATATTGTTAATCAACTCCTGAATCAATACTGTTTTACCTACACCGGCACCACCGAACAATCCAATTTTACCACCTTTTGCATATGGCTCAATCAAATCGATTACTTTAATACCTGTAAATAAAACTTCTGTTGAAGTTGAAAGTTCTTCGAACTTTGGTGCTTCTCTGTGGATAGACAAACCATTTGACTTGTCCAAGTTTGGCATACCATCAATTGAATCTCCAACCACGTTAAATAGTCTACCTTTAATAGATTCACCAATTGGCATTTTAATCGGGGCACCAGTTGCAACAACCTCCATACCTCTGTTAAATCCATCAGAAGAGTCCATTGAGATACTTCTAACCTGATCATCACCAATGTGCTGCTGCACCTCTAAAACTACTTTTGTACCATCTGCTTTTACTACTTCCAAAGCATCCATGATATTAGGAAGCTGAGTCCCTTTTTCAAAAGTTACGTCAATTACAGGACCGATTACCTGCGAAATTTTACCTTTAGTGTTCGACATTATTTTTAATTTTTAATGGTCGTGTTCAATTTTCGGGTGCAAATTTAGTGCTTTTATATTTATAGAGCGAAATTGTTGGTAGTTTTTTCTATAACTTTGGGTTTTGATTCGACAGAATACATCAAAAGCACAAAATTCAACGATTTGAAAGTTTATTATTCGCTTGAAGAAGTTCCCGAAATTAAAAATCCGGTGATCACCCTTGGAACCTATGATGGCGTGCATCAAGGGCACCAGCAAATCATTGACTTCCTGACAAAAAGTGCAAAAAAAATAAACGGTGAAACAGTGCTATTTACTTTTCACCCGCATCCAAGAATGGTGCTTCACCCTGACGATCACAACTTAGAATTAATCCAAGATATTGACAGACGTATTGAATGTTTGGCTGATTCTGGGATTGATCATCTAATACTTTTCCCATTTACCAAGGATTTTTCCCGAATTTCAGCCACTGAATTCGTAAGAAACATTTTGGTCAATGCCTTAAATGTAAAATTATTGACCATTGGCTATAATCATCATTTTGGAAGAAACCGAGAAGGAAATATTGAGCTTCTCAGAGAACTTGCTCCGGTATACAACTTTGAAGTAGAAGAGATTCCTGCTTTCAGATTAGACGAGCTAAGTGTAAGTTCAACTAAAATTAGAAAAGCCTTAAAATCAGGGGACATTAAAACGGCCAATCAATATTTAGGCAGACCTTTTCGATTTAAAGGTGAAGTGGTTCATGGCGATCAGCTAGGAACCAAAATTGGTTTTCCAACTGCCAACATAGGGAATGTAGTAGACTATCAAATTATACCTGGAAACGGTGTTTTTGCTGTCAAGGTGAAGTTGGATGGCTCAATTTTTGAAGGAATGCTTAACATTGGAACAAGACCTACCGTGACCAATAGCACGGAAAGAAGATTAGAAGTACATCTTTTCGACTTTAATGAAGACATTTATGGCAAAGAGGTAGAGCTTTTCTTGCTGGACAGGATTCGTGAAGAGAAAACGTTCCTTTCCATTGATGATTTGAAAACACAATTACAAAAGGATGAAGTTAATTCAAGGCGCATTATTGATCGGAACACTGTTCGCTTGTAGTCATCTTTTTGGACAAAGAGATAAAATTTACAAAGGGTTAGAGTCGATTCAGAACGTTTCCCCAGACTCAGTGTATCGTCTTGATCTTAGCAAGTCAAAATTGGAAGAAATTCCTTCCATCATTTTTAGCTTCAAGAATTTGCAAGAGCTTGATTTATCCAAGAACAAACTCTCTCATTTAAAAGGAATTGAAGTTTTTAAAGATTTAAGAATTTTAAACCTAACGAAAAATAAGTTTGAGACTTTTCCGCTCGAAATATGTCAAGTAACTTCAATTCGCAACCTTTTCCTTGGCAAAAATAACATCAAAGTTATTCCTCCTTGTATTGGTCAACTGCAGTCATTAATAGTTTTGGATATGTGGTATAATCCGATTGATGACCTACCAGAAGAGTTAACACAACTTAGAAACTTAAGATCACTGGATCTAAGTGGACTTAATTTTAGCCAGAGCTTTCAAAAAGAGTGGAACGAAAAACTGCCTTGGGTGAAAATTGAGTTTGAAGCTGCTTGTGATTGCAACAAATGATTATCCGGCTTTAAGATTCAAATTGTCTATCCATTTTTCAGCCGATTCATAATCCTTGAAAATCTTAGTCATAAAGACAGGCTTGTAAAACGTCACGAATGCAGATGCCGTAATTCGTATAGGGAGATTATTCAACACAATAGCAGCCGCAAGAGTTTTCTTAGAAATTTGAGATTGCTTGCTAAAATAAGCTAGTCCACTTGGACTCATATTACTAGTGAGACTGAGAACATCAATTATGTAATAATAATCACCAGGAAATGCTTTTAATGCTGCTGCATCAATTTCCTTGGCATCTTCAACAGTGACCATAACATCATTCTTGAATTTCAGCAAGATAGTGTCTTCACTATACTTACTCAAGTAGGCGACCCTTGTCTCTATTATGTGATTATTTTCTGACACAACTTATTTAGTGCATTTTATTGAGCCAATCCTTTGCATCCTCGAAGGTGTTGAATTCTTTCGTTGGATATAAGGTTTTAGATTGTTTACCAAACAAGCGATTAAAAAAGGAGCTTTTGTGTTTAGAGACTATTGCTATCCCTTTAATGTAAGGAATCATTTTTCCTTTAAAGACAAAATACTCTTCTGCTTCATCTTTAATGGTAGCTTCCCCAAAAGTTAAGTCAACCATTAAAAACATATCTCTGCCTTGCGACATATCAAAATGTGCAGCATCAATTTCTTTGGCATCTGCTTCTAATATTTCAACACCATCTTTATATCTCGTTACGAGAATAGTGGGTGAAACCTTTTCTATTGTTGCTTTTTTAAGCTCAATCACCTCATTCATAGCTTTCGATTAAGTAGTGAATAACTTCTACCAATGTAGTAAAATTCAAGCACGAATTCTAAATTATTCTTTTTCTAAACACAAAAAGTCTTTGAACTGTTCAATTTTTCCGTTGAATATAAAATCAAGCTCCAGATGTTGCCCAAGCCATTCTTGCTCATATTGCTTTGGAGTTGGAATCAACCAAGCTTGTTTTCTCAAACAAATCATTTCCATTATAGTTGTATATCCATTTCGGCTTACAACCCATTTTGACTTATTTATAAGCGAATTGAGCTCGGCGGTTGAGGGATTAACCACAGCCGATTTGATCACTTCATTGTCGGGAGTCACGAATACCGAATTTCTGTATCGCAGCAAATCATACATCTGACGTTCAAACTTATGGCGTTCAGGCAGTGGACCAGACGATACAAAGAGGAAATCATAGCGCAGCGGTTGCTGCTCCAAAACAAATCTAGACAACCACCCGATACTAACTTTTGGAATCTTTAACTCTACCTCATTAAGTTCTGAAACAATAGGTTGATCCATAGAATCTGGAATCCAACAACAATCAAATTGATTAATATATTTTGCGAGTTGTTTAGTGAGTTGTTTTCTGAAATGCGGAACAGGCGGTGAAATTTGATGCGTTAAAATAATGTTGTGCGCTTTGTCTGATCGAAAACCATAACGATTATCAGATAAAACAACATCTGCTTCGTATTTCCTTTGGATTTGTTGCGCAACTTCTTGTTCTTTATGAATGATTCTATTCAAATGAACGCCTTGTTGTAACATTTGAAAGTAAGTCGATTTTGATGCGTCCAAGCTCACATTGTATCCTTCAATCACCTCACAAATGATTGCTGGAAAGTCTTTTTTAATAAACGAAATTTGAGAAGTTGTACCTGCAAAGATTACTTGACAGTTTTGTTTTAAGAACTGTCGAATAAGTGGAACACAGCGCGTCACATGACCCATCCCCCAATCTAGAGGAGCGATAACAACTGTTTTGTCATGCACATCTTGTGTTTGCATTTTTGAATATAAAAAAAGTGCCCCAAAAATGAGGCACTTCAATTCATTATATTGAATTCAATATTAATCTTTAGTAACAGATGCCTTTAAGTACTCTCTGTTCATTCTGGCGATATTATCTAGTGAGATTCCTTTAGGACACTCTACTTCACAAGCACCAGTATTGGTACAGTTTCCAAACCCTTCTAAATCCATCTGATGAACCATGTTGAGCACACGATCTTTCGCTTCCACTTTACCTTGTGGTAACAGAGCAAACT
>Ga0189274_100193_pt1 | contig 30343 bp, 34 predicted proteins | sample N5B1minimetaG_FD_130323 | JGI IMG/M metagenome (GOLD analysis project Ga0189274, IMG submission 130323) | Marine microbial communities from the Costa Rica Dome - N5 B1 mini metaG | ecosystem: Environmental > Aquatic > Marine > Oceanic > Photic zone | place: Costa Rica: the Eastern Pacific...
GGAAAACTCCGCAAGCGGGATGCCGAGGACACCACGGACACCGCAGACCAGCCACACGGACACCCCGGTGTCCGCCGGCATCCCGCTTCCTCCCACCTCCGCCGCAATCGCGTGCGGAGCCGGGCGCGCATGCCTGCACCCATCACCGCCGGCAATCAGCCGCCCGGCTACGCCCCCCGTCCTGTCAGGAGAGTCCCAATCCGGACTCGCCTGGACCCGGTTTTCGTGTAGGGTAAACGTCTCGGAACATAGAGGGAACACCACAATGCTTGGATATGTGACACTTGGAACCAATGACCTGGAAAAAGCCGCCGCCTTCTACGACAAGCTGTGCGCCGAATTCGGCGTCGGACGGATGATGGGCGACGAGAATTTCATCGCCTGGGGCAAGCCCGGCGGCGGCGCCGGCATCGGCCTGACCAAACCCTTCAATGGCGAGCCGGCCAGCGTCGGCAATGGCGTCATGGCGGCCTTCCAGGCCGACAGCAAGGAACAGGTCGACAAGGTCTACAAGATGGCCGTCGAAGAGCTCGGCGCCACCTGTGAAGGCCCCGCCGGCCCCCGCGGCGACACTTTCTACGCGGGCTATTTCCGCGATCCCGATGGCAACAAGCTGAACGTGTTCACGATGGGCTGAGCCTTTCGGCTGATGGAAACAGGCCGTCTCCCGCCTCGCGGGGGACGGTCCGGTCCTGCGACCACCTGGACAAGCCGTGCCTGACACCATGGGGTTGACGGCACTAGCCGGCCAGCCTCTGACCGGTGTTCGACGGCTCCGAGGCCGCATCCGCGCACCTGCGCACACGGTGCGGAGCGATCCATAGATCGCTTGCCAGCCAGCAGGCCGTATCCGGTTCTTCAGCTCAAGGGTGAAACCGCAAAGCGGCGCGTACGCGCCCTTGACCTGAAGAACCGGATACGGCGGGATCTCGGCAAGCGGTTTATGGTGGGGTGCGCGCCGACGCGCGCGGGTAGAAGGGCGCTAGTGAAAAACGGTACGTGTCCCCGCTTGTTCCTGGGAGGGAGGACAGCGCGTGATCCCGAAAACTGCGTCTGTCGCGGTTTTTCCCAGTGCACAACCAGGTAGGCAGTATAAATGCGTCAGACCTTCGGAATAAACGAGGGACCGGAGGGATTCAGGTCACTAGCCATTCTCGGGCTTCATCCGAGTAACATGTTCTTCCGTCGTCCAGGTCGCTCAATTGCACGCTATCCAGGATTCCTAGCTTGTAATCACCAGTGTACACACCAAGGAACCATGCTCCCCCGATGGAGACAGCCTCCTCAAGGCATCGCCGAAGGTCGCCGTCCTGCGCCTCGATGAATAAAAAGAAGTCGCCATCAAACCCCAACATGTAACCGTCCCCTTCGGGACGAATAGCAGCAGAAAAACTATACGATACACCATCCTCAACTTCGTGATCAAAATGATCTCGCGTAAAAGAGCCATATGGTATGCTCCTGTAAGCGTACCGAAATGTTGCTCCACTGATGTCAATGCTATCCGAAGTCGAGGATTGCCCGTTGGCTGAACACGCCCCGAGGCTTAGAGCCATGCTTGCCAACGTCGAAACTAGCCTTAAAACCTTTTGCACGCCCTACCCTCCCCGATAGTGAAGACATCAGAAATACCACACCCCAACAAACGGGGACACGCACCGTTTTTCCTCATGGCAAACCACGCGGAATTAACCGGGGCAAACAGGATTAATCCCTCTTATTCCCTGCGCCCTCGGCGCAGGCCGTCCCAGAACCGCACCAACCGCCCCTCACCCGCCCGCCAGCGCCTCAAAGAAATGCTTGCGGCAGAGCGAGACGTAATCCGACTTCTCCACCGCAACCTGCTCGCCCTCGGCGATGGCGCTTCCGTCCGCCTGGCGGCGCAGATTCATGGTCGCCTTGCGGCCGCAATGGCAGATGGTGCGGACCTCGCGCAAATGGTCGGCGAGGGCCAGGAGTTCGGCCGAGCCGGGAAAGAGCGCGCCGCGAAAATCCGTGCGCAAGCCATAGCACAGGACGGGCAGGCCGAGCTGGTCAACGACGCGGGCCAGGGCGCGGACCTGGTCGGCGGTGAGGAATTGTGCTTCGTCAAAGAAGATGGCGCCCAGCGGTCCCTCGCCCTGGCGGGTGGCGATGGCGGTGAAGAGGTCGGTCTCCTCACCGAAGATATGCGCCGGTGCGTGCAGGCCGATCCGCGACTCGATAGCGCCCATGCTGGCATTCGGCGTGTCGGCATGATGCGCCGAGGTCCACAACATCACCTCCATCCCGCGCTCGCCGTAATTATGGGCCGCCTGCAGCAGGATGGCCGACTTGCCGGCATTCATCGCGGAATAGGTGAAGTAGAGCTTGGACATGGCGCTTTGCTAGCGCGATTCCGGGCGCCGCAAATCCGGTCTGTCAGATCGTGGACCTGCGCACGCGAAGCATGGCCAGCCAGACCAGCACGGACAGATCGAACAAATTTGTGACCAGATCAGCGATGACCGTCCACCGCGTCGCCGCCACATCCGGCAGGAAGACCGAGGTATAGGCGATCCAGATCGCCGTATCGATCGCAAAGCCACCGGCATAGACAAGCAGGGCCAGATCGGTCCGGCCGCACCAGATCATCGCGCCGGCGAGGCCATAGGCGAGGACATAGAGCAGCCAGGGCGCGAGGATCCAGACCGGCCCGGCACGGAAAAAGACCGTCATTTCCGGTCCGGTGGTGACCAGGCCGGCGACAACCAACACCCCGAGCGCCCAGACCCCCAGAGCGTAAACCGCACGCACCATGATCGCGATGGCGAAGACCGATGACAGGTTGAAGGGATTGGTTTCACGTCCCACGTCTCGATCTCCTTGCGGCTCCCCCTCAAAGATAGAGCCGCGATGGCGCGCGGACCAGAGCGATCCGACGTGCGTTCTCCACGAGCTTGTTGCGCCCCGGCCAGCTGCCCGCTTAGATGATCCCCGGGGGCCAATCATGACCAGTTCAACGACATCCGGGAGCGATGCGACGATGCCGGAGCGTTGCGCCAATTGCGGCGCCGCGCTCGACGGGCCCTATTGCGGGCAATGTGGCCAGTCGAGCACGGAAATCCGCCGCCCGATCCTGGTGCTGGCGACGGACACGATTGGCGATATTTTCGTATGGGACGGGCGTTTCCTGTCCACCTTGCGCGCCCTTTTCTCCCGACCGGGCAGTTTGGCGCGCGCCTATGCCGATGGTCAGCGAGCCCGATGGACGCCCCCGATCCGGCTCTACCTGCTGGTCAGCCTCGCGTTCTTTGCAGCCATGAGCCTGGGCGGGGTGCGGGTGATTGCGGTCAATGCCACGCCGACCGGCGACGCGATTCGCAGTCAGGATGCCGCGGCCATCGCCGAACGCCGCGACCTGATCGTGACCGCGCGTGCCACCAATGCGGATCGGCTGGGCATGCTGGACTGCGGGGTCATGCCCGGCCCGGACGAGGTCAACGCCCAGGGCCAGCTTGTCTATGCGGCCGATACCAATCTGACCATCACCTTCATGCGGCGCGGTGAAACGTCAGAGGCGCGACTGGTCGACGCCGCGACCGGAGCCTGCATCGCGGATTCCCTGGCGGCGGTCGGCGTTCCGCCGCTGGTCAGACGCCTCGCGGTGGAGAGCGTCCGCGATCCGGCCGGGTTCGAGGCCCGCAGTGGCGCGGCTGCGGCCCAGGCGGTGATCCTGATGGTGATTGCGCTGGCCTTGCTCAATCTCGCTGTCCACCCGAAACGCAAACTGATCGAGCATGTCATCTTGTCGCTTTACCTGCACGCCGTCCTGCTGCCCGGCTTCGCGGTGACGCTGCTGCTCACTTTCACGCTGGGCGGTCAAAGCACGGTTGCCGCGATCATGATTGCGGTCATCGCGCAACTGGCCCAGCTATTCCTGTTCTGGATCAGTGACCGGCAGTTTTACGGGTCAAGCTGGTGGGGCGCACTCCTGCGCCTCCCCGTTTTGGTGATCGGCTATGCCGTTGCCCTGGTTCTTGCTGCGGCGTTCTTGATCGTGTTGCCGGTGCTGTAGAGACTTGGATCAAGCGGCCTGGTCATTGAGCGACTGGGCTGCGAGCGAGATTTCATCCGCGGAGGCCTGCAGCGCTTCATTGCCGCGGGCAATGTCGGACATTGCCTCTGAGACTTGCGACACATCCGAAGCCGCTTCGCCCATATTGGCGCTGATATCGCGGGTCACAGCGACCTGTTCCTCGACCGCGGCAGAGATGCCCGAGGCGATCTCCTCGATCTGACCAATGACGCCACCGATCCGGGTGATGGCATCGACGGCACCGGCCGTATTGTCCTGCACGGCCGCGATCTGCCGTGTAATATCGCCGATGGCACTGGCGGTCTGGCCGGCGAGATTCTTGACTTCGGAGGCGACGACGGCGAACCCCTTGCCGGCCTCACCCGCGCGCGCCGCTTCGATTGTGGCGTTCAAGGCGAGAAGATTGGTCTGCTCGGCGATCGAATTGATCAGCTCCACGACCTGGCCGATCGACTGGGCAGCAGTCGACAAGGAGTCCATGACCTCTGCGGTCTGCCGCGTCTCGGTCACCGCTTGCTGAGCGACATCGACCGCGCCCGTCACCTGCTGGCCAACTTCCTGGAAAGAGGCGGACAATTCCTCGGCCGCAGCGGCAACGCTCTGGACCATGCTGGCTGCCTTGCCGGAGGCATTGGAGGCCTGATCGGTCTTGTGGCCGGCATCGGCGATATTGCGGCTGACCGATTCCAGCCCGCGACCGACCTGTTCGCGCACTTCGGCCCGGCGAAAGCGCGCCTTTACCGAGGCGGTCACATCGATCGCCAGCTTGACGACGCTGGTCGGATTGCCGTTGAAATCGAGGACAGGGTTGTATGTCGCCTGAAGCCAGACCTCGCTGCCATCCTTGCGGAAGCGCTTGAACTCGCCAGCCTGGAATTTGCCGGCCCGCAACGCGTCCCAGAATTCGCGATAGGCGGAGGTCTTGACCATTTCCGGGTCACAGAACATCGAATGATGCTTGCCGACGACCTCGTTGGCCGCATAACCCATCGCCTCGCCGAACACATCATTCGCGGCCAGGATATTGCCCTGCATGTCAAAACGGATCAGGGCCTGGGAACGCTCGATGGCATCCATTGTGCTCTGATATTTGAAGCGGCGCACGCGATTGGCGGTGATGTCCGAGGCGAGCTTGACGATGCGAACAACCTTGCCGGAGCGATCCTTGACAGGGTTGTAGGTCGCCTGGATCCAGACGGTCTCACCGTCCTTGCGAATGCGGCTGAACTCTTCGGAGTGGAAGATGCCGGCTCGCAGATCCTCCCAGAATTGCCGATAAGCCGAGCTCCCGCCCTCACTCTCGGTGAGGAAGATTCTGTGCTTGCGCCCGATCACCTCGTCAGCTGAATAGCCCATCACCCGGCAGAAATTCTCGTTGGCGTCGAGAATTGTGCTGTCAGGCCTGAACGCAATAACAGCGTAAGATTTCTGGAGCGCATCCAGGATGGACCGGTCCGTGGAGGAAAAGAGGGTCATGGTCGTCAGCCTTCATTTGGTGCGAGACGAGCTCCCCTCCCCCAAAAAGGCAGCGCCTGTTAACTAAAACCTAGGCGGGCAAATACAAATGAGGCGTAAATCCAAAACCGGGAATACGTCATAATGTATTACGACGCATCCCTGCCTGCAGCTTTTCCCAGAAACCCGAGTTCAAGGCGCTTGAATCGCGACACCTCGGCAACCCTCTTCCACAACCTGAAATATTTCAGAGCGATGTGAGCCTGTCTTTTAGCTCAGCAATTCGCGTTCGGCCGACCGGTATCCGCGCTTTGCTGGCGAGCACACATTCATAGCGGCTCCCCTCCCTGACTTCGATCCGGGCGATCAAGCTGACATCCACGATGTGTGAGCGGTGCACGCGCTGGAAGCGCGCGGGCAAGCTACGCTCCAGTCGGTCCATGGTTTGCTCATAGAGCCGAAGACTGCCATCGGTCAGCACAAGCTCCGCATAATTGCCCGCCGCCTGAACACGCTCGATCATCGACACGGGGATGGGTTCAATGACGCCCCGACCTTCAACGGCGAGATAGCGCGCCGGACGATCCATATCGCGACCGCTTCGGGCGCGCGACAGCGCGAGATCGAGCCGCGCCTGATCAAATGGCTTGGGCACGAAGTCGGCGATACCCAGCTCATAAGCCTCGATCGCCCGGTCGATACTGGCGGAAATGACGATGGTCGCCCCCGCTTCGAGAACGCTTGCGCGCACAAGCTCGAACCCGTCCGCCCCCACCAGGTTGAGATCAAGAAAGACAAAGTCGAAATCGGCCCCGGCCAAAGCCTGCCGCGCAGCCGGCAAGCTGCCCGCACAGGACAAGTCGACGGCGTCCGGCAACAGGGACTGACGCACCATGCGGAACAGACGGTCGACCACCACCGGCTCATCTTCGATGATCAGGGCGCGCAAACTCAATGGCCCGCCTCCGACGGCGTACCGATCTCCACCACCCAGCACTCACACTCCGCGCGCGCGTCGAGATGCCAGGCATCACCATGCGCCTCCGCGAGGCGCGAGCGGACATAATTGAGGCCGCTCCAGCCGCGCCCCTCCCCCTCATCAACCGGTCGGGAATGGGCGACATCACCGATCGGCGAGATCAGTCGCAATATCCGACCGCCAGGGCCGTTGCGGCATTCCAGGCGCAGCCCGACTTCGCTGGCTGAATACCGGTTATGAGTGAACACGTTCTCCACCAGCGTATGCAGGACAGCGGGAGGGATGGAGCCCTGCGGATCGCCATCGACCTCCAGCTGGAAGCGGGTATTCAATCGCTCACTCATCAAGGCGCAATGTTTTCGGCAGAGGGCGATTTCCTCGCTGAGCGGGACGCGATCCTTGTCGACCATTCCGGTCAGGGCGCGCACTTCCTCGGCGAGTCCCTGGATTGCGTTCATGGCCTGGTCCGGTGCCTGCACCACCCATTCCGAGATGGCTGTCAGGGTGTTCAGCATGAAATGCGGCTGCAGGAAGCGACGGTACAATTCCTCCCGCAGCCGCAAGCTGCGCAATTCGGCCAGCGCGAGCGACCGGTCCAGCGCTCGGATATCATTGGCCAGCAGCAGGTGCACGGTCGAGGTGACGACCAGGAATAACGCGAAAACGCCCCATTCATCGGCGAATTCCAGATTGACCAGATAGATCACAAACGCCCCGCCGAGCGCGCTCAACAAGACGGGCGCACCCCTGTGCCGCCCAAGCGTCGCGAGGAAACAGACGCCGAGCGCAAACAGCGCCGACACCATCGTCGCCACGGCCCCGAAAGCGTCATACTGGCCACGCATCAACCAGGCCGTGCCCGCCAGGATCGCGACCAGCACTGGCAAGAGCCCGACCCAGCGTCCGGCACGAAAATAGCTCAGCAAGAACAGGTTCAGCAAAATGCCGGTCAATGATGTGAAGACCGCCACCGCCATCAGGCGCGGCGCGTGCCAGGGATAGGGATAGCCCAGCAGGCTACGCCATGCCTCCAGACCGGCCAGTGCGAGGAAGGAGAGACAAAAGGCCACGTAGAAGGCCTGGGAGTAGTTGGCGTGCCGCACGGCGAAAAACACGTAGATGCACGCCGAAATCAGGGCGAAAACCGCCGCGATGACCCCGATGGCCGCATCGCGCAGATAACGACCGGGTATCTCTTTCTGCGTCAGGAAGCTGATCCATCCGGTCAGGGGCTCATCCCCCCGCGCGTCCGCATTGACGCGCATGACCAGCGTGTGTTCGCCCGCTCCATGGTGCGCCACAGGCAGGGAAAACACGCGCTCGATCCGGCCGATTTCGAGCTCCTCGCCCTCCGGTGAGAGCCGGCCATTCTCGCCGATCAGCCGCCCGTCCCACCACACCGCGTAGCTGCCGGTCCCGGTGATGGACACATAGGCGTAGTCGTCCCGTTCAAGGCGCACAAATGTCCGCAGCCAGAAACTGCCCTCCCAGGCATCGATCTGCGCCGGATCGACCGGCTGCCAGCGCTCATCGAGAATATCACCGGGGTCGGGTGCCGCGGACAGGAGGACCGCGATGTCGGACCGGGACCAGCGGGCCTCCTGCGAGGTCGGCGCCAGCCGCAATCCTACCGCGACCAGTGCCAGCATCAGGAAGATGAGCAAGTACCGAGACATCCTCAACCACTAGCGGATTTCCCGTGAATGTCATGAGCACTTCGTCAGGTCTGCGAGATGTTCGCCATTCTCCCATCGCGCCCCGCGCGGGAGCGTGGAATCCCGGATCACCGGAAGGCGTGATGAGCCTTCAATGTGAAATCGGAGTTTGAACGTCATGAAACATTCCATGTTGGTACTTGCGAGTGCGGCCCTGACACTCACAGCCGGCCAGGCCGCCGCGGACGATGGCAGCTGGGGCTTGATCGGTGGCCTCTCGCGGGGAGGCAAGACCAATTCTTCGGTATCGGAGACCGTCACGCTGGGTGGAACGCCAGCCCTTTTCACCATCACGGGCGAGTCTGAAGACCCGTCGGGATATCTCTTCGGAATTGTCTGGGATACGCCAGCCAATGATCACTGGACCCTGGGCGGGGAACTGACCTACCGCCAGAACAGTTTCGATATTGATGGCCGCATCTCCGCATCCGCGGGTGGCACGACGGATGTGATCGATGCCGGCGGCGATGGCTCTGTCCATACGATCGCAGCGATGATCAACGCCTGGCGCTATTCCGGCGCGGTCGGTGATGACAACCGCTTTTTCGCTGGCCTCGGCATTGGCGCTGCGCATGGCCGCGAGGACGCCTCCATCACGGCAAGCGGCACCCTGCTCGGCACGCCGATCAATAATGTGACCAGCCTCGATGAAAGCGCGACCAGCTTCGCCTGGCAGATCGGCGCGGGTTGGGATTTTGCCATGACGGAAAGCAGCCGCGGCAGCATTTCCTATCGTTATTTCGATGCCGGCCGGATCGACCAGATCGAAACCGCAACGCATTCGATCGTATTTGGCGTCCACTTCTGATCCGAGTGGCTAAAATGCTGGTCAGCCCCCTTGGGCAGACTACCAACATCACCTATATTAGAGGCGTCGGCTTGCCGACTATGGCGATAAACGCGCTTGTAATAACCGGACCGGACCCGGGGGCAGTACCCGGCGGCTCCACCATACCTGTTCTGCGTTGGCGGACATGCTTGGGGCCGAAACAGGATCGACGGACGGGTAAAGAAGATTGCTTTCGCCGGGGTGAGGCCCCTTACAGGCTCATTTTCAGAGTTGCCAACGACAACTTTGCTGAAGAGGTCGCTCTCGCTGCGTAATGCGGTGCGAATGACTTCGCTTTAAACTCCTATTCCCTTTAGCCGGAATAGGCGGGGCCCGGAGGCGCCTGGCAACAGAAGCCTCCACTTTCACGCGGCCGGGTTCAAATTGCGCCGCCGCCTTCATGTCTAATAAAATACTATTGCCAAGCCTCTCGCCTCGCCCGCGAAGGGTGGTACGCTCACGCAACTGTCGGCACTCTGCCGGCCCTCTCCCCTTGCGAGTTTGTGCCATGGGGCAAGCCTCTCCGCGTATTGACCGGCTTGAGAGTCAGACACTCCTGCTTCGCTTCGAAAGCGATGCGGAATGGACCGACCTTCTGACCGGTGTCGAGCGCCTGTCCGAACACAATCTGTCCGGCCGCCCCGTCAACTACCTGCTGGAATTCCTGGGCTCCGCCGCCTTTTCCAATCAAGGCCGCGCGGAGAATATCGCGGAATTCTTTGTGCATTTCATTCCCGCTCGCACTGCGGTCGCCATTGTCCGCCCGGTCGCACTGGCGGAAAGCCAGGGCGCGGTTGTTTTCCGGACCCGACTGGCGGAAGCGGGCTTCCTGACGGGATGCTTCGACAGGACAGACTCTGCCCGTGTCTGGCTCCGATTGCACCCGCCGCAGTGCGGCCTCTCGGCCAGCGGTTGCGGACCGGACTGCGCCAACGCGTTCACGACCGCCTGCCCGCCCATCCGTGCATCGACATCCCGCTGACACCGTTGTCTCCATGTGCAATGGCGCAGCCCTTACTCGTTGACCTGCTTGAGGCTTGGAGTACCCTTCCGGACGTATGATGGGGGAGTATGACATGGCCAAGGATCTGATGCGCTACGACCTGATGGCGCAGGACGCGCTTCGCGGTGTTGTGCGCCAGGCTCTGCTCAAGGCCCAGGCGCCGGAAGGCCTGCCCGGTCCACACCATTTCTACATCACCTTCCGCACCACGGCGCCGGGCGTCGATATCGACCCGACCCTGCTGGAGAAATACCCGGAAGAAATGACAATCGTCCTAGAACACCAGTTCTGGGACCTCAATGTCACGGAGACCGGTTTCGAGGTCACGCTCAAATTCTCCGGCGTGCCGAAATATCTCAAAATGCCCTATTCGGCGATTTCGCGCTTTCACGACCCCAGCGTCGGCTTTCATCTCCAGTTCGAGCATGAAGGCAGCGAAGACGAGGCCAGTTTCCCGGACGATGATCCCAAGCCGAAAAAGGGCAAGACCGGGACCGATAACGGCGGCGCGGAAAAGGGCGATAGCGCCCAGGTGGTCAGCCTCGACAGCTTCCGCAAGAAGTGAGTGAACCCTCTCATCTGCTGGCACCCGACCTAGCGGGTGGACCGCCACCGGAGCCGCTGGGTGACGGTGAAATACGCGACCGACTTTCCCAGCGTGGCGTGCGCACCAATGTTTCCACCCTTCTCGGTTTCGAACTGATCGATTTTTCGGTCGAGGAGCGCTGGATTGATGCGCGCTTCCATCCGACGACACAGCTCGCCAATCTGCGCGGCAGCGTGCAGGGCGGCATCATCACCGCGATGATGGACGAGGTCATGTCCCTCTCCGTACTGGTCGCTGAACGCTTTACCTGCGGCGTGCCAACCCTGGAGATCAAGACCAGCTATTTCGATCCGCTGCCGGTGGAGCCCTGCCGCGCCCGCGGCCAGGCCACACGGATCGGCGGACGGGTCGCCTTCATGGAGGGCACGATCTGGACACCGTCCGGCTCGATCGCGGCGCGCACCAGCGCCACCTGCCAGGTCCGCCGGGTCAAGCCAGCCGCGAAATCGTGACCCTCGCACCGGCCCCGACCGGCAAGACAACCGCCCTCATCCTGATCGCGGCCTCACAAGTCCTTGCCCTGTCGATCTGGTTTGCCGGGGCTGCGGCCCTGCCTGCCCTGATCGCATCCGGCGAGATCGGCCCGATCCGCCAGGCGGCCCTGACCAGCAGTGTCCAGCTCGGCTTTGTCATCGGCGCGCTGGCCAGCGCGCTGACCGGCCTCGCCGATCGCTTCACCCCGCAACGGCTCTTCACCGTCGGCGCCGTGATCGCGGCACTGGCCAATCTCCTTGCACTGCAACTGGAACCCGGAGGGCTTGCGATGATAGCGAGCCGCGCTGTTGCCGGTGCCGCGCTGGCGCTCGTCTATCCGGTCGGGATGAAGCTGGTCGCCAGCTGGGCGCGCGGCGATGCCGGCTTTCTGGTCGGCCTCCTGGTCGGCGCGCTGACCCTGGGCTCGGCCCTGCCCTTTGCCTTCAACCTGGCAGGCGAGGTCAGCGACTGGACCCTGCCCTTCGCCGCCTCGTCCATCGCCGCGCTCGCCGCCGCCGGACTGATCCTGTTCGCCCGCGGTGGTCCGGGCCTGCGCCCGGCAGCACCTTTCGACCCGGGTGCGGTCGCGCTCGCCTTTCGCGATCCCGCCCTGCGCCTGACCAATCTGGGATATCTCGGTCATATGTGGGAGCTCTATGCGATGTGGGCCTGGATCGGCCCCTTCACCCACGCCTACTGGCAGCGCCTGGATGGCAGTGCGCGACTGGGCGATCTCACCGCCTTCGCCGTCGTCGCCAGTGGCGCTCTCGCCTGCCTGGCAGCCGGACGCCTCGCCGATCGCCTCGGGCGCACCCGCATCACCATGATCGCCCTGGCCATCTCCGGCAGTTGCGCGCTTCTGGTAGGGCCGCTCTTCGGCCTCTCACCCTGGCTGATGATCCCGGTCCTCATCGTCTGGGGTATGGCTGTGATCGCCGACAGTGCCCAGTTTTCAGCCGCCATCACCGAGCTCGCCCCGCCCGAGCGCACCGGCACGCTTTTGACCCTGCAGACCGCGATGGGCTTCGCGCTGACCGTCATCATGGTCCAGGCACTGGGCCTGTGGATCGACTGGGTGGGCTGGAGCTGGGCCTTCGCACCGCTGGCTATCGGCCCGGCAATCGGCGTGTGGGCGATGGCCCGCCTGCGCGCGCGACCGGAAGCGGCCAGACTCGCAGGCGGTCGCGGCTAGGCCCAACCGGCGTCAATAGGCGCGCGTGGTTGATCCATTGGCAAGCGCGGCGTCGAGGCTGGGCGAAGCCGCATCCACCACCCAGATCTCGCCGCTCCCGCAATCGAAATCGGCAGCCAGACGGTCCGCCATCTCACGGGCAATCGCATTGGCATTCGGTACGGCAGACGCATCGACATAACCGATATGGCAGGAGGTCGGTGTTTCGCCGGCCCGTAACGCCGTGACAATCAGGGTCTCCTGACGCTCCGCATCACCGGTCTCGAACGTCGCCGAGAAATAGCGATGGATGGTGGCATAGGGCGTACCGGCGAGGCTCACCCGCCATTCGATCACCGTGTGATACTGACCGAAATTGCCGACATAGCCGCCATACTGGCCTCGTATATCGGGGTCCTGCCGATCGCTGAAACGCGACGACTGACCGTGCTCACCAGAGACGGAATACCAGGTCCAGTCACCCACTCCGTCGCAGGACTGGATATAGCTGGGCCGCTCATCCTCGGACATCGTTTCCTGTCCCGTGCAGCTGCCGCGCTCATCGGTGTAGGTATAGACAGCGTCCTGCGCCATCGCGATGGCGCCCAGACCCAGACCGCTGGCCAGAATGGCGGCCAAACTCATACGCTTCATCTTGAACTCCCCCTGAAGACCATCAGGAAAGCCTGACAGAGCAGCAAGGGCAAGCCCCGGATCCGCCATTCCAGCGAAAGCCGCGGGCTGGCCAAGACCGCGGGAATTGTCTTTATGGTGAGGACTTCACTGCCCGGGGAAGACGTCATGATCCTGCGCCGACTCAAGCGCCACGTATCGGACCAGAACTGGTTTGCTGTCGCCATCGAGTTTCTCATCGTCGTGATCGGTGTCGCCGCCGGCTTCCAGTTGACTGGCTATTATGACGAGAGCAAACGCCGCTCGATCGAGACGTCCTATCTTGAGGGCATTGCCGACGATTATGCGATTTACCAGGAATTGCTGCTGTGCAGGGTTGATGGTGAAGCGGCTATTGCGGCGAGCCTGGTTGACCTGATCCATGAGATCGATGGAGCCGAACTGACACCCGCGGAACGTCGCGCGGTCATTTCCAGCTTGCCCATGAGCCATGTCGTACAGCCCGGGCTGGTCATGGAGGGCAATACGAGCGCGCTGATCGGCGGCGATCTGGTCGCGATGATCAGCGATAGCGTCTTGCGCGGGCGCATCCTGGCCGCGCAAAGCATCGGAACCGCGTCCGTCGGTTCACTCAACCAGATCGAACGGGCCTATTACACGATTGATCCCATCACACCCTACACCACGCGACACTGGGATGACTCCATTCGATACTTTGTTGCGACCGATTACGACATCGGCGCGATGCGTCAGGCGCCGGGGCTGCGGGACGCATTGATGGACCTCGCCAATCTTCATCAGTCGGCGCGCACAAGCCACCAAATCCTGCTCGACGCCGTCGACGCCGTCCTTGAGCGACTTGTGGACATGGGTGTGCGCGACGCCCCTCAAGCACCGGCCACTTGTCCTTATGATCTGTCGCTGCGCGACTCCGAGCCTGCACAGTCAAGCAGACCGGAGTAATAACGCGGTTTCGCTTGTCATTACGGTTGCAGCAAACCACAATCGGTTGAGGCACAAGGGCGAGGGGCCACATGGCGTTTCAGACGCATTACCGGCCGGAGCCGGGCTTTTTCGAAACCACCATCACCGAGTCAGTCAATGCGGATGACGTCATCGCAATCGACGTGGAGATTCTGGGCTCCCCACATTGGGACGGCGGCAAACCTCGCCTCGTCCTCGTCGATCACAATGTCGATCTGAGCGAGATCGACATGGCTTCGCTGGCGGAAGAAATCCTGCCGCATCTCGAAGCTGCCCGCGCACGCCGAACCCGCAAGGAACGCATTGCCTGGGTCGTGCCGAATGACCGCAATCGGCCAATCGTGGCGGTGTGGGAATTGATGCCCGACAAGGACAGTCTTCAGGATTTCAAGAGCTTCAGCAATCAGCCCGAAGCGATGAGCTGGCTGCTCGCGGCGGACGATTAGGCGTCTTCGAGCACCCGCACTTCCTGCATCGGACGCGCCGTCACCGATATCCGCGGACGATCGCCGTTCATCTTCGTGACAATTAGCCGCTCGACCTGGCTGTCATCATGAAAGACCACACCGGTCAGCGCGTCGAGCACCGCCTTGGCAACATTGTCGACATCATGGGTTGGTGTGTTGGGAGTCCGTTCGATCTCGATACAGACTTCGTACGGCCCCCATTTCGGCCGCGCCCGCTTGAATTCCAGACGGAAGAACTCCCCGATCAGCGATTTGAAACGCCGGGTCTGGGTCGTGACCGCATCGACACGCAAATTGAGTTCGTCGCCAGACATGTGTGCCTGAACCTTCCCTCGTCCAACCCAGTTCTGCGCCTTGCCCCCGCGGCGATGCGCATCATCGTCTTGATCGCTCATGTGCGAGTGATACACGTTCGAATCAACCGTCACCATCATCGACCCGCGCCCATGGCGCTGCAAGGAGCCTCCCCTGATGAGCGAGATGCGCACCGAAACCGACAGCTTTGGCCCGCTTGAAGTCCCGTCCGAAAAACTCTTTGGCGCGCAGACCGCCCGCTCGCTGATCAACTTCCCGATCGGTACCGAGACCATGCCGGTCCCGCTGATCCGGGCGCTGGGCGTGGTCAAGCGCTCCGCGGCCCTGGCCAACAAGAAGCTGGGCAATATGGAGGCGCGCGAAGCCGACGCCATTGCCGCCGCGGCCCTCGAGGTCGCGGAAGGCAAGTGGAATGACCATTTCCCCTTGTCTGTCTGGCAAACCGGCTCGGGCACCCAGTCCAACATGAACACCAATGAAGTGGTCTCCAACCGCGCCATCCAGATGCTGGGCGGCGTGGTCGGCTCGAAGGATCCGATCCATCCGAACGACCATGTGAACCGCTCCCAATCGTCGAACGACACCTTCCCGACGGCCATGCATGTCGCCGCCGCCGAGGAAATCACCCACGCCCTCCTGCCCGCCTTGCAGAAGCTGCACAATGCACTCAACGACAAGGCGAATGCCTTCAAGGATATCATCAAGATCGGCCGCACCCATTTGCAGGATGCGACCCCGCTGACGCTGGGCCAGGAATTCTCCGGCTATGTCGCCATGGTCGGCAATGCGATCCGTCGCATCGAGGCGGCCTTGCCCGCCCTGCTGGAGCTGGCGCAAGGCGGTACGGCGGTCGGTACGGGTCTCAACACCCTGCCCGGCTTTGCTGAAGCCTTCGCGGACGAGGTCGCGGCCCTGACCAAGCTGAAATTCGTCACCGCGCCGAACAAGTTCGAGGCGCTGGCGACCAAGGACGCGCTGGTTGAAGCCCACGGCACACTGAACTCGGTTGCCGTCTCCCTGTTCAAGATCGCCAATGATATCCGCCTGCTGGGCTCCGGCCCGCGCTCGGGCCTGGGCGAGCTGGCCCTGCCGGAAAACGAGCCGGGCTCCTCGATCATGCCGGGCAAAGTCAATCCGACCCAGTGCGAAGCGATGACCATGGTCTGCGCCCAGGTGATGGGCAATAACACCACGGTGAGCTTTGCCGGCAGCCAGGGCCATTTCGAGCTCAATGTCTTCAAGCCGGTGATCATCTTCAACGTGCTGCAGTCGATCCGCCTTCTGGCCGACGCCGCCAACACCTTCACCGACAAATGCGTGGTCGGCATCAAGGCGCGCGAAGACAATATCACCGCCCTGATGGAGCGCTCGCTCATGCTGGTGACGGCGCTCAATTCGACAATCGGCTATGACAACGCCACCATCGTCGCCAAGACCGCCCACAAGAACGGTACCACGCTGCGCGAAGAAGCGGTGAAGCTGGGCTTTGTCACCGGCGAACAGTTCGACGAGATCGTGCGTCCGGAGAAGATGATCGGTCCGAAGGCCTGATCCTCGCAACATCGCGCGAGCTCTGTGCTTCAAGTCTCGTCGCGATATGTATGTTGCAGACGGCGGGCGAGGGCACTCATATTTGTGAAGTCTCGCCTGAGCAAATTGTTAAATGAGGAAGGAACCTCATATCTGCTTGAACTCGACTCAATCATGTCCGACATCGCATGAAGGGCCACTCGAATTTCGTCCAAGTCCGGCTTAAAGCCGTAAATGGAGCGACTCATATTGAACACCGTCTCGTCATAGCTATCAGCTTCTCTAAACAAACCAATATAAGATTCAACAGAAAATTCGCCTTCAAAATATTGATAGTTCTTCTTTATAATAGGCCAGATGATATTATACTCAATTTTCTCCCTACTCATCCTAAACAATATATCAATAACCGTATCTTGATAGTATGAATAAACTAAACTCCTTGAATCTCTTTTTAAGAAATCATCCGGCACAAATGTATAATATAAGGCGGTAAAATATTCTTGAAATGTCCGGTGCGGATAATTCATTTCATTATTATCAAGCAACATAAATCCCACATTATATACTAAATCATTTTGAAACTTATCTTTATTTATGTTGTAGGTTAGTCTTTCATTCAGTGAGTTGATGTACTTGCAAAAATCAAAATCCGATATGGACAACTTGTCTTCAAAATACGCAAGCTTAGAAACTTCAGAAAAACAACGTAAAAATTTAGCTTTATCTAAATCAGATTCCTTTTTTCGCTCCAGACCCTTCTTTAAGTCATGCCCTTCCCAAAGCGCATTGAAGCAATCTTCGTAAAATTCCGGCCTTTTATCAGAAATTCTACCTATGCTACAAAATGTAATAAACATTATTATAACCAATATAGGAGTCTTAATGTAATCCGAGTGGGTCTCATAAACTCCATCATTCAATTTTGAAATGAACTGAAACTTTAGTTTATCATCTGCATCAAGACGATCAATCATCTCCTCCACTTGAGATGGCGAAAATGGTAGTATTTTAGCATAATGCGCGTGTTGAATTTCAGCAGAACGCTCATTATGCCTTCCAGATATAACAAAAGAAAAGTGTTTGTGTCGCGCAGCTATTGCATCAAGCTCAATCCGATAATGTTCACGGACTGGTCTTCGCAATTCATCAAAACCATCTAAAAATAAAACGAAAATATTGGCGTTCAAACCCACCTCAACATCAGTTCTCGAAAACCTTTCTCCAAATTTATTTAACTCATATACCATAACGTCGACGAAATCAGATGCTGGTATTTGATTTAGATCCACCGCCTGCACAAATATCGGAATCTTGCCCTTCGCCAGGCGAGCCACCTTCAAGTAACCCATCCTCATAAAGAAGGATTTCCCAGACCCAGCACCTCCCCTAATAAATATACTGGATGTGTTTGCCGCATCTTTTTTGTAGTTTTTATTTATTATAATATCGGTGACAAAATTCTTTGGTGAATATTTAGATCTATTGTACCTTATTTCGGATGTGACGAATATATCCTCTATTAATACTGCGTCAGTTCGATAAAATAAATTTTTTATTGTTCTACAGTAATTAATTCGATTTATAACGTAATTATTAAACTGTCTTTTGTGTGCAGCTTTATAATGCGCCCCCGCCAGATCACATGCCGACTTAACATTATCGAGCACCCAACCTAGCGCGCTATCCGCCAATTTTTCGCTTACCTTTGACATTCACCGATCCAAATACATTTTGTGGCCACACTAGGTCGATGCAGTTGGGCCAATCTCAGAGCGTAAGTTGTTTTCTATTTTGAGTAGATACCTCCGAAACAGCAACCCGTCTGCAGGGATATCGAAGGAACACTACCCTACTGGATACCCTGCCAGTAGCGCCCCTCGAGCGGTGCGCCGGCCTCGGCCAGCGCCTCCAGCGCCAGTTCCAGCCCTGAATAGCGCATCCCGTCGGGTGAGACGCTCATCTCACCGCCGGCCATCAGCACGACAGCGATATCGCCGGTCTCGGGCCAGGCGATCGCAAACGCCTGGTAGCCGGGATAATTGATACCCCAGTGCCAGAGCGAGGGCGCGTCGCCGTCTTCAACGGCAATGCCGAGCCCCCAGGCCGTGTCCTCCTGCACCGGCAGGAGGTCGGTGCGCATCCGCGCCATGACCGGATCCTCGCTGACCATGACGGTATCCAGGAAAGCCAGATAATCCGCCGCGCTCGCCCGCAGGCCCGCGGGAGCGAGGAAGATGGCGGGCCGCTCGGCCAGCGATACGGGCGGGCGCATCACGCCCACCGCCACCAGCAAGGCCAGTGGCAGAAGCGCCAGCCCGCGGGCCCCGCGGCCACCGCTTGCCCACAGGGCGAAGGCAATGGCAATCAGACCGAGGAAAAGGACTGCGAATGGTCCCACCTGCACGAGATTCTGCATGCCCGGCAAGGCCAGCGCGGCGAACACGCCACCGCCCGCGGCCAGACTCGCAAGCAGTGCCAGCAGAAAGGACATGACCAGCCCCCGGCGCAGCCGCAGGCCGGCACTGAGCGCGCCCAGGACCAGGCCGGGCAGCAGGAAGACGATCGCCGCGCCCAGCAGGGAGAAGGCGAGCACAATGCCCCCATCAATGGCCGGCAGGGCCAGGTCGGCGTCCGGGTCGGCCCCGAACGCGCTGTCGGTCATCCCCAGCCGGGGCAGGACAACCGAATTCATATAGGTGGCAAAATCCTGCCCGGTAGTCTCCTCGATCACCGTGGCAAGATACATGAAGCCCTGCCCCGCATAGGCGAACTCGCCCGGCGGCCCGACCGGTTCGACCGCCAGACCCAGGGCGTTGTCGAACCCGGCCGCGTGATGCAACACATCGCGCAGGGTGAATTCCTCTCCCCCGGCATGGCGGGGCGCATCCAGATCCAGCCGGCCCTGGCGGGCGAGATCGAGCACGGCCCAGGCTGTGACCGGCTTGGACAGGGAAGCGACCTCGTACACTGTCCCGGCGTTCGGCGTGTCAGCACCCGCCTGGGCCAGATGGACCCTGCCATCAGCCCCGGCCCGGGCCGCTACCGAGAGCGACCGGACACCGGCCGCCTCGTGACGATCCACCAGAACCGCCGTCAAGCGCGCCGGGTCAAAGCCGGCCGAGTCCGGCGTACGCTCGCTTCCCGACCAGGCGGGTCGCATCAGCAGCGCCGTGGCGACGAGCGCCGCCACGACCAGTCCCAGTGTCAGGCTGAGAAAGGGGTAACCCCGGCTACGCGCCCTACTCATCGCCCGTTTCGATCGCCCGGATCGCCTCCATGGCCGGGTCGCGGCCCGCGACATAATCGTCCCAGTTCATGGGAGCCGGAATGTCGATATCGAGATCATCCACGATGACCGGGAAGATGTGCAGGCTGCCCCAGGGACAGATGAAAAGGCCCTCACAACCATTCTGCAGGTCGTAGAAACCCGTGGAGTAACGCGCCCGGAAACCGGAGTTTGGCAGCGAGAACCACCAGCCCTCAGCCCAGAATTGGAGACGGTCGCCAATCTCCGACCCGACCAGACGAACCTGCTCCGGCGCGGCTTCCTTGGCCATGGCCAGATTGACGATACCGGCCGAGAAGGTGCTGCCGCTGGTGAGCAAGTACACGCGCCCATCGGGCCCGACAATCTCGCCCAGGCGGGACATCAGCGGTTCGGTGATGGTCAGGTCGCCGCCGCCATTCATGCGCTGGTCGACAATGATGACCGACGGGGCCATGGCCGCGATCTCGTCACCCGCACGGATGACAAAATCGGGCAGGCTCTCGCCGCTCTCATCATCATAATTGCGGGCCAGATTGAGATAGACCGCGTCCATGTCCGGCAGGGCCTGGAACCAATAGCCGCGGTCCGTGTGTTGCAGATAAAGCGGCTCGGCGGCCGGACGCACGCTCAGCCAATCGTCTGTTTCACGCCAGTTCGGCAGGACCAGATCGCCCGAATAATAGCGGTTCGCACCCTCGACCGGCTCGACCGGGGACAGGCTCACCTCTTCCACACGCCCATCATCAAAGCGCAGGCGCAGCGTCGTGTCCGTGATGCCGACCGCGGCCAGATAATCCGGGGTATCGAGAAAGAGCGGCGCAAAGGTCACAAAGCTCGCATCAACGCCGCCAAAGGCATCGCGGAAGCGCATCATGGCTTCGTCAGCCGGAATGCCACCAACATGGGTCAGCTCGGCGCCCAGCAGGGCTTGCTGGTCGGGCAAGGCGCGCATCACGCGGAGCTCGCCATCCAACCAGGTGAAGCGCACCGGCAAGCGCGGGAAGCTCGCCACCATGCGGGTCGCCGACCCATTGGAGTGACCATTGTCGATGATCGCCTGGACACGGGCCAGGGCCAGCTGGAACTCGGCGTCGGTCAGATCAGCCGCCTCGGCCTCCAGCGCGTCGACAGCCGCATCAAAGCGGGCTTTCATGTCGTCATCCATGGAGCGCTCATTGCGTCGCACATGATGGAAATGCCGAAGGTCCTGGGCGCGCGCCTCGGCAATCGTCTCGGGTTCGCCCTGGAAAATCGGCGGGACGGGAATCGGGTGAAAGGCAATGATCGTGGCGATGATCAGGAGGATATTTCGCCCCAGCCAGGCCAGCACCGCAGCAGCGGCCAACCAGACATACCAGGGGATGAGTCGAAAGGGCGCCGTCAGGACGCGGAGGGCAGAAGCCAGCATGGGTTTTTCCTTATCGAACGCACGAGCCGTTGATAGGATGCTGCCGGGATGAATTTGGATGCACACGAACTGTGCAAGACTTCCGCGAGGCCTGGATGACCAAACCCGTCAATCTGCGTCAATACCGCAAACAAAAGGCGCGCCGGGACAAGGCGGAGACCGCCGCAACCAATCGCGTCATCCACGGCACGCCCAAGGCCTTGCGTGACGCGGCGGCGGCTGAAGCCGCCCGACGCCAGGCCGAGCTGGCCGGCAAGAAGCGCGACTAGCGACCAACCGAAATTCCTACCACTGGGAGTTCATCACCGGCGCGCGGCCATGCTTGCGCTTGTAGGCGACGATCAAGCGCTGGGCTTCCTCGGCATCGGCCCAGGTTTCGGCGAACATCATCGCTTGCGGGTGCAGGCCGCGGCCCTTGTCCGGGATCGCCAGCTCGCGCTCATACATCGCACGCAGCGAGCGGGCGGGACCGATCTTCAACACACTCGAAATATCGTCCGGATCGCGCAGAAGCACATAGACGCCCGGCAAGTCCGGCACGTCTTTGACGCGCAACTTGGAAAACGGCAGGGGTTTGTACCAACGCAGCATCAGGCCACCACCATCGAGTTGTGTGACAGGACTCAGATGACGCCAATCCGCCGCAATATCCAGCCGCACGAACAGTCGCTAGCCGACGCTGAGCGCAAGCACGCGACTGACCTCGGACTGCGAGCAAGCTCCCTCTTTCGCCCATTCGGCGATCGCCGACGCAGATTTGGCGATCGCGGCCTTGGAGGTCGGAGCCTTGTCGACCACGCCTTCCCGCACCAGGGCGGCGCCGACATCGGCCGACAGTATCCACGCATCCCAGCCGGAAAAGCGCAGGAAATACTGGGCGGTCATACCCGACAGGCGCGAACCGCGCGATTTCAATACCGCCAGCAGCCCCGCCTGGTCATGCGATGGCCAATCCGCCATGAAGTTCCCGAAGCCGCCATGCTCGGCGGACAGGTCGGCAACCATGCGGGCATTCTCTACCGTGGCCATGATCTTCTGGCCATTGCGGACGATGCGCGCGTCTGACACCAGACGCGCGATATCATCATCGGAGAAAAAGCTGATCCGGTTCGGATCAAAGCCTTCGAACGCCGCTTCGAACCCGTCCCACTTGGCCTCGATCACCTTCCAGACAAAACCAGCCTGAAAAACGCATCGCGTCATCTGGGCCAACCAGCGATCATCGGGTATGGCGCGAAGCTCATCCGGCGACTTCGGGCCTGCGTGAGCGGCAAGGCGCGCCTCAAGGTCAGGATGATGCCGGGTGGCCAGCGCACGGATATCCGAAAACGTCTTCATTGAGTTCTCTCCCCTGCGACATAAGTGGAGTGTCTCGGGGGTTTCGCAAGAGCCCATCCAATCGCGTGGAGATTGAGCTTTCGATAAAGCGGGATTAAGGTTGCAGAACACGATCGGAGACGCGCCATGTTGCCAGTCAATGCCGACACCCTGCGGGCCATTGCGCCGCGCTTTTCCGGGACCCGCGGTGAGCGACAGGGCGAGATCATCGCCATCGCAGGCGAGGCCCTTGCAGGGACCCTGGAGCGCTACGCCATAAACACGCCGCTGCGCATTGCCCATTTCCTGGCCCAGACCGCCCATGAAAGCGCCGGATTCCAGACCACCGAGGAGTTTGCCTCCGGCGAGGCCTATGAAGGCCGCACTGATCTCGGCAATACCGAGCCGGGCGACGGCAGGCGCTTCAAGGGCCGCGGCCTGATCCAGCTCACCGGGCGCGCCAATTACAAATCACTGGGTGCCACTGTCGGCATCGATCTGGAGGCTGAGCCCGATCGCGCGGCCGAACCGGCACTCTCCCTCGTTATCGCGTGCGAATACTGGCAGAAGCGCGGCATTGGTGACCATGCCGATCGCGACGACATCATCGCCGCCACCTGGTCGGTCAATGGCGGACTGAATGGTCTGGATGACCGAATTCGCTATCTGGTCAAGGCGAAGGCGGAATTGGCAAACGCCCTGTTCGGCGAGCCCGCCGCCTTCCCGCTTCTGCGCGAAGGCGCCCGCGGGCCGGTCGTGGCGCGTCTGCAATTCGCCCTCCGCGACGCCGGTGTCGCTACCGGAATCGATGGTGATTTCGGTCCGGGCACCAGGGCAGCGGTGATGACCTTTCAGACACAGGCCGGTCTCGTCGCCGATGGTGTTGTCGGCCCGGCCAGTTGGTCAAAGCTCGGTATCAAGCTCGAGGCACATGCCTGACCGGCTGGCCGAAGACCAGCTGGCATGCCAGTTTTTCAATCCCGTTCGAATAGAGTTCCCATGCCCCTCATCAAACGTTCCCTGTCTCTGGCCGGCCACCGCACGAGCATCTCGCTGGAGCCGGACTTCTGGGCAGAAGTGGACCGGATTGCCCAACAGCAGGGCCGCTCGGTGGCAAGCCTGGTCGGTGCGATTGATGCCGCGCGTGAGGATGAACCGCTGGCCTCGTCGGTGCGTGTCTGGGTGCTTCGGTCCCTGCGCGCCCAATCCAATCAGGACGCAAGCTGACTACTTGATCCGCACGCGCGCCAGATAGGCATCAACAGACTCCAGATCGGCGTCAAAACGCACCACTTCATTGCCGCAATCCCAACCGCGCGACAGCCGGTCCGCGACATCCCGGGCGATCTCGTTGGCATCGGGCAAAGTCGACGCGTCGATATAGGCAACCGGGCAGACCGTATAGCCACCCTCGGCTGCGAGTGCGGTGACAATCAGTGTATTGGGCTCTTCGACACCGCCCATCGTGTCCAGCAATTCGGGCGGATTATAGTGGACGTACCGGTGGATTGTCGCGAAGGCCTCACCACCCTCCAATCGCCATTCAAGCACGGTATGGAAGCTGCCAAACAGGCCGCGCATCGGGGCGTAGACGGTTTCGGATCGGGTCCCGTCCGGGCCGATATAGGCCGCCGCCGCGCCATGCTCGCCCGAAGTGATGTGGAGCGTCCACTCACCATGGCCGGGACACACGGTTTCGTAGACGGGCTCATCCGGCAATTGGGTTGTGGAACAGGCGTCGTCGATCCGCGTATACGCGCTATCGAGTCTGGCATCCTGCGCTGCCAGCGCACCGCCACCCAGCATAGCGACTGCGAGCAAGCTCGCCGTAGGAATTTGAAATTCAGACATGTGACCCCCGCACCAGGCGATAAGCTTACTCGCTCGATACGGGGGCACAAGCGGCAGATCAGGCCGGGGCGGTTTCTGCCTCAACAATGCACTCACGCAGATTGCCGAAATGCTCGTCCCAGCCGGCGTCGTGATCACACAGGCTTTCGAAGATATCGGTTTTTGCGCCTTCAAACCCGTCATGCACCAATTTCAGCAAGGTGCCGCTGGCAACCGGCGCCAAGGTCCATTCCACACGGGTCTTGTGACCTTCCAGCCACTGATGGGTGAAGCTGTAGACCAGCCGCGTCGGCGGTTCGGCCTCGAGAACATCGCCCCAGCACACCTTCGTCCCGCCACCATTATTGCTCAGCAGGGCATAGGCGGCACCCGGCACCAGCTCGGTGTCGGACGGGTGAAACCAGCGGGCCAGCAATTCGGGCCGAGTCAGAAAGTCCCAGACCCGTTCCGGACTGGCCTTCAGGAAGAGTGATTTTTCAATACGGGCTTCAGTCATCTGTCGTTTCCACTTCTGCCTTGAGGGCGGCGAGGCGCTCATCCCAGAACACCTCGAACCGGGCGACCCACTGGGCCACTTGCGCCAGCGGCTCCGGATTGAGGCGATTGATCCGTTCACGGCCACGCGCCTCGACCGTGACCAGTCCGCCATCGCCCAGCACCTTGAGATGCTTGGCCACAGCCGGTCTGGTCATGTCGAAACGGCTCGCCACCTCGCCCACTGTCCGGTCACCATCTGCCAACATCAGCAGAATGGAGCGGCGGGTCGGGTCGGCCAAAGCCTTGAACACGTGATCCTGGATCGTCATAACCACCTCATGAAACCATCTGGTTTCGGATATATGATACTGAATGGTTGCATGTCAAGGCGCCGCTCCGAGGCGACGCGCGCTTGACCCTGACAGGCGACGCGCGCCAAACCTCGAACAGGATCGATTTTTCGAGGCGGGACAGCGTGATCACCCGGATCGGACAGGCTTTCCGCGACGGTCGCGGCCCGGCCCTGTTGGGGCTGGCTATCGTGGTCGGCATCATTGCCGGCTATGCAACGCTGGGCTTGCGACTGGGTATTGGCTGGGTCGAGCAAACGGCCTTTGGCGCCACAGAGGAACGCCTGGCCTCCACCGCCGCCAACCTGCCCGCCTGGCGGCTGGTCCTTATCCCGGTCATCACCGGATTTGTTATCGCCGGCCTGCTCGGCATCGGCCGCCGCCTGGGTCTGTCGCCGGACGGACGTGGTCTGGGCGTTGCCGACGTACTGGAGGCGCGGGCCGTCAAGGCCGGGCGGATTGATCTGCGCACGGGCCTATACTCCGCCTTGCTCTCCGCGATTTCACTCGGTGGTGGCGCCAGTGCCGGCCGCGAAGGTCCGGCCGTCCATCTCGGCGCCACGCTGGCCTCGGCCCTGGGACGGTGGTTCGGCATGGCGCCGCGCGGTTCGCGCATCCTGCTGGCCTGCGGCGCCGCGGCCGCCGTCTCCGCGAGCTTCAACGCCCCGATCGCAGGGGCCTTGTTCGCCTTCGAGGTCGTGCTTGGCCACTACGCCTTGCGCTCGATTGCACCGGTGGCAACGTCCAGTGTTGTCGGCGCCTTGATCGTACGCCACCATTTCGGACAGGCACCAGTCTTCGGTGTGCCCGAAATGGCCGCCGCCAGCCTGTGGGACTTCCCCGCCGCAGCCGTTCTCGGCGTCGCCGCCGCCGGCCTGGCCATCCTGTTCAACCGTGGCGTCATCCATCTTCCTCCGCTTTTTGCCGGCTGGAGCGAGCGCTTTCACATTCCCAGCTGGCTGCTGCCCATTCCCGGCGGGCTGGCGATCGGATTGCTGGCCTTGATGGCACCGGAAATTCTCGGTGTCGGCTACGAGGCGACGTCAAACGCCTTGGCTACCGAGTACACATTCGGCCTCCTCCTTCTCCTGCTGGTCCTGAAAACCGTCGCGACAATCATCTCGCTGGCCTGCCGCTTTGCCGGCGGCGTGTTCTCGCCCTCACTCTACCTCGGGGCGATGCTGGGTTCGGCCTTCGGGATTGCCCTGACCATCCTAACCGGGGATCAAACCGCCGGCCCCGGCTTTTTCGCCGTGATCGGAATGGGCGCAGTCGCCGGCGCGGTATTGGGCGCGCCCCTCTCGACGACGCTGATCGTGTTTGAACTGACCACGAGTTATGAAGCCTCCGTCGCGGTACTGGTGGCCGTCTCGCTGGCCACCATCCTGTCCCAGTCGACGCTCGGGGGATCGCTCTTCCAGCTGCAGATGCGACGGCGCGGCTATGACATCGCCGGCGGGGCCAGTCGGCTGGTGTTGCAAATTGTGCGGGTCCGCGACGTCATGGAACCGCTGGGCAGTTGGGGCGAGGAATCCGTGCCCGACGGGACCTGCCTCTATGAGGATGACACGCTGGGCCGGGCCTTCGCGGTGCTGGACGCGGAACAGATCGACAGTGTCATCGTCCGCGAGCGCTCGGATGCCCAGGCCGTCACGGGCATCATCTCGAAATCCGACGCCCAGGCCGCCTATGCAAGGCGCCTGGCCGAGATCAGCGAGGAAGAACACCGGTGACCCGATTTCCCCGCTTTCAGTCCGGTTATCCCTCTGGAAAGAATGTCCGCGATATGGTCGCGGGATGAGACTGACCGGGGCTGAAAATCTGGACTTGGACGGCGCTGTGCTGGGCGAAGGCCCGCTGACGCCTGAGGCCCTGCGCGCGGCCAATATCAATCCCGTGACCGGTTTGGCGACCGACTATCTCAACCATTTCAACGAAGTCGTCATGTTGATGGAAATGCTCCCCGACATGCCCGACTGCGCCGAAGACGTGCTCGAATGGGCCCCGTCGGACTATCCCGGCCACTTCGCCAATTCCGCCTTCAAGGACAAGGATCTGGCCATTCTCGCCTATCGCGCGGCGCCCAATGCCGTGCGGGCGCATCTGGAAACGCTCATTCTCCAGATCGATGGCGAAGTCCTGCGCGCCCAGTCCGTGCTGCGCGAAACGACCGATCCGGAAGCCTGTTCGAAAATCGCCCAACTCGCGACGGAAGAAATCAAACCGCTGATCGCGGCCGCCTCAGGCGCCATCCATGGCCGCACCGATGGCGAGGACGAGCTGGATGATGAAGCCGCCCAGGCCAATGTGGATGCGCTCTTCGGCTAAGCGACCGCGTCTGCCATTTCCTGAATGATATTATATTCTTGCAAAGCGACGGCACGCAGGCCTTCAGGATCAGTCGCATTAACCTCAATTTCAATCAGGTTATGAACACTGTCTCCAACACGAATTGGAGACGGCCATGCCGATCATGGAATGGAGCAGCGACCTCGACGTTGGCGTCGAACGCATGAATGACGAACACAAGGATATCCTTGATCTGATGAACCGGATCTCGGATGCCGCGGAAAATGGCCAGAGCGGTCCGCCCGTCACCGCGCTGGTCGATCAGCTCGGCCAGGTCACGATTGACCATTTTCGCGACGAGGAAGCCTTCATGGCCTCGATCAACTATGAGGGCCTGACCACCCACAAGCTGATCCATCAGGACCTGCTCAAGAAGTACGGCGAATTCGCCGACCTCATCCGGGCTGACAACGGTCAGCTGCCGCACAAATTCCTGATGTTCCTGAAACTCTGGCTCACTGCCCACATCAAGGGCATCGACATGAAATACTCACCCAAAACGCCGCTGAGGCTGGCGGGCTAGGACTTAGCGATAATCCGCCGGGTCGAAATCGAGAACAAGCTCGGCGCCAAGCAGCTCCAGATCGATCAGCTCTTCGGGCACGGCACTGCGATGCCAGTAGCCCGGACCTCGACGGTCCGATTGAGCGCGGATCGCGGTCCACTGATTCAGCAGGCCCCGATCCGGCTCGATCACGAGTTCCGCCGGTGCGACCCCATCCATATCAACCCGATAAATCCGCCGAGGCAGGAAACCGGGCTCAAATACAATGGTCTGAACGCGCTGCCCGTCGAAGCGCTCCGCAACCGGCAAGTGCAATGTCATGAAGATCCCGCCGGGCCCCCGCGCTGCGCCAACCTGAGCGGTCAGCCCGTCCCCGAGAAAAATCCCCTGCACGATCGGGGTCAGCGACACCAGCTCGCCCACCGGTGCTCTGACGGGAGCGTCTTCACGCAGAGCCGCGGTCGCACAGCCTGCGAGGCTGAAAGCGCTAGCGATCATCAACACTCCACCGACATTCATGTCAGCCTCCTCCCGGGCGCGCCAAAGCGAACAAAAAACGAACAATCACACATGTCTCCCTTGGGATCGGGCGCCAATCGGTCCAGTATGGCGCATTGAATCGGTTCGACAAACAGGGGTTGCCCCCGCCGTCCAAGCAGCAGGGAATTGCATGTCCGGTCTTTCCATCTCCGACATGGCGCGCCCCGCGCCGCCGACGCCCTATCTGGAAGGGCTGAACAACGAGCAGCGCTCGGCCGTGGAAGCGATGGACGGGCCGGTCCTGGTGCTGGCGGGCGCCGGGACTGGCAAGACCCGCGTCCTGACCACCCGCCTCGCCCATATCCTCGCCACCGGTCGCGCCCGGCCATGGGAAATTCTCGCCGTCACCTTCACCAACAAGGCGGCGCGCGAGATGAAGGAACGGGTCGGAAAGATCATCGGTGAAGCAGTCGAGGGCGTGCCCTGGCTGGGTACTTTCCACTCGGTCTCGGCCCAGATCCTGCGCCGCCATGCCGAGCTGGTGGATTTGAAATCCTCCTTCACCATTCTCGACACGGACGACCAGCTGCGCCTGCTCAAGCAGATCATCCAGGCGGAAAATATCGACGAGAAGCGCTGGACGCCGCGCCATCTCGCCAGCCTGATAGATGGCTGGAAGAATCGCGGCCTGATGCCGGCCCAGCTCGGCGAGGATGACAAATGGGCCTTTGCCGAGGGCCGTGGCCAGGGTCTCTACCAGATTTATCAGGACCGTCTGAAAACGCTCAATGCCTGCGATTTCGGCGATCTACTGCTGCACACGCTGCACATCTTCAAGGACAATCCGGACGTCCTGAAGCTCTATCACGAAAAATTCCGCTATCTCCTGGTCGACGAGTACCAGGACACCAATGTCGCCCAGTATCTCTGGCTGCGCCTTCTGGCCCAGGGTACGGGGAATATCTGCTGTGTGGGCGATGACGACCAGTCGATCTATGGCTGGCGCGGCGCCGAGGTCGATAACATATTGCGCTTCGAAAAGGACTTCGCCGGCGCGGAAGTGATCCGGCTGGAGCGAAATTACCGCTCGACCGCGCATATCCTGGGGGCCGCCTCCGGCCTGATCGCCGCCAATCGCTCGCGCCTTGGCAAGACCTTGTGGACCGATGATGCCGATGGCGAAAAGGTCCAGGTCCGCGGCATCTGGGATGGCGAGGCCGAGGCCCGCTATGTCGCCGAGGAGATCGAAAACTGGGTCTCCGGCGGCCGCGCCTATTCCGACAGCGCCGTCCTGGTCCGTGCCGCCTGGCAGATGCGCGCCTTTGAAGACCGTTTCATCATGCTGGGCCTGCCCTATAAGGTGATTGGCGGACCGCGCTTCTTCGAACGCGCCGAGGTCCGCGACGCCCACGCCTATCTGCGCCTGGTGCGCTCGCCGGAGGATGATCTCGCCTTCGAGCGCATCGTCAACACGCCCAAGCGCGGCATTGGCGACACCACGGTCCAAAAGATTGCCATGACCGCGCGCGCCCAGGGCGTGCCGATGACCGAGGCGACCCGGCTCATGCTCGGCACGGACGAGATCCGCGGCAAGGCGCGCACGGCGCTGGGTGTCTTCCTGCGCGATATCGAGCGCTGGCGGGAGCAGTCCGAACAGAGCCGGCTGGACGAGCTGGCCGAGATCATTCTCGACGAGAGCGGCTATACCGCCATGTGGCGCGAGGACAAGACGCCCCAGGCTGCCGGCAAGCTGGAAAACCTCAAGGAGCTCGTCCGCTCCATGGGCGAGTACGACACGCTGGAAGCCTATCTCGAGCATGTCGCCCTGCTCACGGATGCCGATCGTCAGCCCGATGAGGACGAAATTTCCCTGATGACGCTGCACGGCGCCAAGGGTCTGGAATTCCCGCTCGTCTTCCTGCCCGGCTGGGAAGAGACCGTCTTCCCCTCCCAGCGCTCGCTGGATGAGGGCGGCACGCGCTCACTCGAGGAAGAACGCCGGCTCGCCTATGTCGGCATCACCCGCGCCCGCGAACGCGCCATCATCACCTTCACCGCCAATCGCATGATCTATGGCCGCTGGCAGACGGTGATCCCCTCCCGCTTCATCGATGAA
>Ga0189274_100195_pt1 | contig 30049 bp, 25 predicted proteins | sample N5B1minimetaG_FD_130323 | JGI IMG/M metagenome (GOLD analysis project Ga0189274, IMG submission 130323) | Marine microbial communities from the Costa Rica Dome - N5 B1 mini metaG | ecosystem: Environmental > Aquatic > Marine > Oceanic > Photic zone | place: Costa Rica: the Eastern Pacific...
GCCAACTTGCGCAGATGGTACTGCCCTTTTGAGGGTGGGAGAGTATGTGGACGCCACTTTTTTTAAAACCCTGTTGCTTGTAGTGACAGGGTTTTTTTATGCATTAATCTTAACAACTTTATAGACCTTATATAAATCAATTTGATTCTAGGTGTGGATAAGAATTACTAGTAGTTGATAATAATGGGAAGCTCATTTTAACAGATAATCCGATTTGCAAAACAAACTATTTGGATTTTCAATACGTTTATTTAAATGGATGGGGTTGTTTGAAAAAATATCAGCAGTTCATGTTTTACAGCGATTTGTTCGAATGAGTAGAGTTTTATTGCCTACTTACATTAGTTTGTCTAATAAGAAAAATTTGAATGAAGAAGAGTATCTCAAAGTGGACAAAATAAAGGATATCTATAAAGATTTTCATGCCGATCCTAAAACTTCTTTATTGCTTATTAATTCAAATATATTGGAGTTAATTCAGAATACATTTAATAATACTGAATCTGGTAATTTGGATACGCCCGAAGGTTTTTATGTCTTTAATCAGTTTATAGAGGAGAGTGATCGCTTAATAAATGAGTGGAATAGACAACTTATGAATTAACTACTTTCCGCTTCCCTTGAAAATTACAGCTATTGTATAGAACAAGATTTTGAAATCAAGGGCTAATGACATATTTCTTATGTACAGAAGATCATACTTCATCCTTTGAATCATTTGTTCGACATTTTCAGCATAGCCAAACTTGACCTGTCCCCAGGAAGTAATTCCAGGGCGTACTTTATGTAAATAAAGGTATTGTGGGTCTTTGGATGCTATTTTGTCGATAAAATATTGTCTTTCTGGTCGTGGTCCTACTAAGGACATGTCACCAATAATTACGTTCCAAAATTGCGGAAATTCATCAATTCTTGTTTTTCTAAGAAATTTACCAACTTTTGTTATCCTGGGATCATTAGAACTTGACAATTGCGGACCTTTTGATTCTGCATTCACTTTCATGGTTCTGAACTTAATTATTTTAAATGGCTTTCCGTTTTTACCAATTCTTTCTTGGGTGAAAAAAATTGGTCCTTTAGAACTCGTCTTAACTAAGAAAGCAACAGTTAAATAAACTGGAATCAGAATTAGAATGGCTATAGTCGAAAATAAAATGTCAAAAATTCTTTTGGACGCAAATTGCCAATCGGGCATTGATGTGGGAGTAATGTTAATTAACAAAGCCCCAAAAATACTATTCATTTTAACCGAACCAGAAAGAATGTCGTAGGCATCAGGTATAATACTGATTCTAAGGTCCGCTATTGTTAAACTAGATAAGATTCCTTTTAGTTTTTCATGCTCAGAACTCTCTAGAGCGATAATCGCTTCTTCAATTTTGTGGCTTTTGAGTATTTCATGAACGTTATCTATATGCCCTAAGTATGGCATGTGGTCTTTTAGTGCATGGTCATTTCCGTTGATATTAATATATCCAATAAACTTGAAGCCGGGGTTTTGTTTTAGTTTTTGTAACTCCTCTAGAATTTCTAGGGCTTTTTCGGATCCACCTATGATAATTGTGTCAAAACCGATTAAACCTCTATGGATTTTTTTTACGTAAATGGTGGTGGAGATAAAACGAGGGATTAAGGTTAGGATGAAATGAATCGTGAAATATCCAAAAAACAGAATATAAAACTGAGTATAATCCTGGACAAAATCGTTTAATAATAATCCGAAAAATACCGCGGTGGCCCCTATGAACGTCCCGAAAAGTGTGAGCTTTATTGTTTTTAATCGGTATCTTCTTTTAAGATCCACGTATGTTCCTTGTATTGCATAAAGTAAGGTCCAAACAAATGGTAATAGGATCATACCCAAAACAAAATTCCCTTCATAAGTTGGGACAGTATTTTCAATAAAATAAATCCTAAAAAAATAGAATAACAACCAAGCAAGAGCAGCTGTGGCAAGGTCTGTGAAGATTAATTGAATTTTTTTAATATCCATTTTAATCGTATCGGATCACTTTTATGTTGTCCAGATAAATGACTCCTGAATCGTTTTCCTGGTCCAGAATACTCAAAAGAAATATTTCGTAGCTCGTTGCATTGATTTCATAGCTAACATCTTCTTGAATGTCAATGTATATTTTTTTCCAGACCATTGAGTTTTGATCTTGAGCATTCATAATGACCAGAGGATTGTGCTCGTTTGTCTGTTGTGAGTTTTCTGCGATAACCCCCATTGCTATTGTATTGGTATTCATATAATCAATCTCCACAAATAGATCTTGATTTCTAGGTAATAACAAATTTGTATTCGTTTCACCTTTATATATAGAGTCAATTTGCGTTAGTGAGAGCATTCCGCAACTATTCCCATATTTCACTATATCAGGGTATTGAGTTGCTGTAATTATAGTAATGTTGGTGTCTGAATCAGGGTCTGGTTGAAAATCAATTCCTATGTCTTCAAAATCCTCCAATAATTGAAATTGAACATTGTCTTTGTATTTAACAACCGGATTTAAGACTGTTTCTTCATTTTTTGTGAGAACAATGGTTTGATCAAATCTATCATAGAATGGGTATCTAGTTCTTGTGGCAGAGATACCATTTACTTTCACTCCTGCATAAACTGTGAAGTTGTGCTGACCTTCTGCTAGAATAGGTATTCTAGCTGGCAAAGAGAATACACCGAGAGCTTCATTGTCCATGTATACCCATGCATCAGTGATCCCGTTAGAGTTTGGTCCTTCAGTAGCTTCATCAGTTTGTAGTTCAATATCATCAATTATAAGCCATGACGGAGTAAGGTCATCTTTTTGACATGTGCTGAGTAAGATAGATACTGGAAGAAGTAGTAGTAATTTTTTCATTTGATTCTGCTTAAAAACAAAACGCTTAATCTGCCAGAATATTTTGCTGAATCTGATTTTGATTCAATTTAATTTTCTCCATTATTTCAAGTGCAACTTTCAATGCTTCAAAACCTTCTGATCCACTGACAATTGGAGTTTTATTTTCAGAAACAACCTTGTGGAAATCTTTGAGCTCTTCTTCAATTGCATTAGTCGCAGAAATTTCTGGATTAATAATTTCAATCTTCTTTTTTTCTTTTCCCTCACCTAAATCAAAAATCAAATCGAATGGATCAGGCTCCCCTTCAATTGTTGTCATGCTAACCACTTCGGACTTCTTTTCTAAGAAATCTACAGAAATGTATGCATCCTTTTGGAAAAACCTAGATTTACGCATGTTTTTGAGTGATATTCTGGATGCAGTTAAATTAGAAACACAACCATTTTCAAATTCAATTCTTGCATTTGCAATATCAGGGGTTTCGCTGACCACTGCTACTCCAGAGGCTGAAATTGATTTAACCGGCGATTTAACAACACTTAGAATGGCATCTAAATCGTGAATCATTAAATCAAGTACAACCGGCACATCTGTTCCTCTCGGGTTATATTGAGCAAGGCGGTGTGTTTCTATGAATAAAGGGGAGTTAAACTTGGGTAAAGCAGCAATAAAAGCAGGATTAAATCTTTCGACATGTCCAACAACAATTTGTACATTCTTGGTTTGTGCTAATTCAATTAATTCCTCTGCTTCCTCAATAGTTTGAGTAATTGGTTTTTCAATAAAGACGTGTTTCCCTGCTTGTATAGCCTTCTTTGCGACTTGATGATGGAAAATTGTTGGAGTAACAATATCGACACAATCGCATGAATTGATTAATTCGTCTTCAGAAAAGAATCTTAGAGCATCAGTTTCTTCTATGCATTTTTCAGCATTAGATTGATTGGGGTCGAAGAATCCTACAAATTCAAATTCTTCTTTTAATCCGTTAATTAATCTTGCATGGATACGTCCTAAATGCCCCGTGCCAAATAATCCTATTTTTACTTTACTCATGAAATGCAAATTTATTCGTTATTCTTCAAAGTTCAGCGAATGTTAATATTTACTTCAATTGTTAAGGAGTAAAATCATTAAATTTGTAGCAAACTACTTTTCATGAAAAAACTCATTTTATCGCTTAGCGTAACGTGTATCAGTGCCTTAAGTTTAGCTCAATCTACAGATACGATAAGCGTCATGGCTTACAACTTATTAAAGTTTCCTCAACAGAGCCCCGGGAGAATTGATACGTTAAAGAATATCTTGCAATATTCATTACCAGATATTTTAATGGTTTGTGAGCTTAGTTCATCATCAGGAGCTAATGCCATTTTGAATGATGCATTGAATGAAAATGGAATTACTTATTATGCGAAATCTACTTATGTACCTGGAACAGATACAGAGAACATGGTATATTTCAACTCTGACAAGCTTGGTTTAGCAGAGGAAAATGTGATTTCTACAGATTTAAGGGATATCAACGAATATGTACTTTATTATAAATCTACTGATATTGCTACTACTTCTGATACCACTTTTTTTCATGTATATGTGGCGCATTTAAAAGCTGGACAAATGGAAACTGTTCTTCGAAATGAAATGGCGATTGATATGAAACAATTTATGGCCAGTAAGAGTCATTTAGAAAATGTACTCTGTGGTGGAGATTTCAATTTGTATGGTAGTTCAGAGCCAGCATGGAACACCATTCTTTCAGGTGAAGGAATAAGTTTAGTTGACCCTATTAATACACCGGGAGAGTGGCATACAGATTGGGGATATGCTGATATTCATACCCAAAGCACAAGAACAACGGACATAGATAATGGCGCGACTGGAGGAATGGATGATCGGTTTGATTTTATTTTTATTTCACCAGATTTACAGAATTGGTCGAATCAGGCAAAGTATGTAGATGGTTCTTATTGGGCTTATGGACAGGATGGTAATCATTATAATGATGCTTTAATAGATGCTCCAACTAATACATCATTGCCTTATAATATTATTGAAGATTTGCATGCAATGTCTGATCATTTGCCGGTTTATATGGAAGTTGAAGTTCAAACTTCATTCAATAGCATTTATGAGCAAATGGTTAATATGAATGCGTTTTACAATCAATTTGACAAGAGTGTTTATATTTCTTCAGAAGAAGTTAAGGAACTAGGAACTTTTTCTATCTATGACTTAAGCGGTAGAGTAGTGGTTTCAGGAACTGCTGTTGATTCGGATTCAAAAGTTTCAGTCGAATTTCTTGAATACGGCATGTATGTGCTTAAGTCTGATTACTACAACTTTACTTTGAAGTTTGTAAAGTAAGGTTTAGCGTGACATAGAAATTAATTCCGTCTGAAGGAATTATTCCTGGTCCTGGGTAAGCAGAAGCTCTTCTTGTGAAATACTTGTTATTTGTCAAGTTATTGACTCCACCAGCGAATGAAAAAACTTCATTTACGGTATAATTCATTCCGAAATCGAGGACATAATAAGAAGGGATTGTTCCAACCACTGCATTTGGATCAAATGTAGCATTTGTAGCATCTGAGAAGTGTTTATGAACATAAGCTCCCATTAGCTTGAAGGCAAAATCCGCTACTTGTAAAGAAACTCCTGATCTGATTGTAAAAGGCGGAACTAATTCAACTTGATTCCCTGTGTACGCACTTTCGAGCGATTCTCCATAAACAGCATGTACATAGGATGCATTCACAAATACCGAGGGATATACTTTGTCTGAATCTGACTTCATCCAATTGTATTGTGCAAATGCCTCAAGTCCCGTACTGTAGGCGTTTCCGATATTCGTTCGTAATCTGACGAATTCAGTTTCACTAATTTTTGAATTGACTACACCTATTTTATTATCATAGTACAAGAAGAATCCGTTCACATCAAAAATCAAGTTAGATGTTTGTCCTTTTATTCCAAGATCTGCATTAAATCCTCTTTCATCTTCAATGTTTTGATCAACGATTTGATTTGGATTATTGATCCTTAAATCAGAGAAATTAATCCCTCTGTAGTTTTGGGCAATGTTTGAATACAGTTGAATTTTTTTAGAAACCTTATATGTTGCACCAACTCCACCTAGAAGAATCGTTCTAATCGAGCTTGAGGATTCAAATATTGTCGTGTCTTTGAGCACCTCTTCAGTAAGTGGATGGTAATTTATTTGTCTGTAGAATCCGTCTGAAGATGTATTAATGTGTTCTACTCGAAGCCCTGCAGAAACCCATAGTTTTGGATTGATGCGGACCATATTTTCAACGAATCCTGCCACATTTGTAGACGGATAAGAATAACTTGAGCCTTCTAAGTTATTTGGGTTAATAAATTGGAAGTCGGGAGTTGATAGGTTGTTTGCTTCTCCCTGTTGTGTGACTGTTTGTCCTTGATAAAATCGTACTCCAGAAACTAAAGTAGCTTTACTTTTTTTACCAATTGGGTAATGTTGTAAAAATCTTAATTCAGTACCAAAGTTGTCAAATTTACCATCTATAAGATCTCTATTTTCGCCATCATCAACTCTCGAGATTTTTTCCAGATTACCCAGTGCAAGGCGTTGTGCATCTACCTTGAACATTTTTAAATCAAGTTTGGTGTTTCTTGAGATATCCCAATGAAAATTAGCGGCATAAGTTCTCCAATTCACTTTAAACCAATTACGATCACGAATAGATTGTCTCGGGTCTTGCTCGAAAAGAGCATCAGTCAATCCTCCTGCTTGTTTCGCTAAATAATCCATATGCGTTACTTCGACTTTCAAGCTCAAGTTTTCGGTAAATCGATACTGTAAAAGACCGAAAAGATGTTGCTGTGTAAATTCAGAGTTTTGTCTCCATCCTTCACCTTGTTTGTGTTTGTGATAAATCAGGTAAGAAAACTTCTTTTTTAAAGTACCAGATATTGCATTAAACGTATTGAAGGTGTTGAATGAACCGTATGAATGACTTCCATTGTAAGCGAAGTTTCTGGTGCTCGGTTTAATCAAATCAAAGTTGAGCATTCCCCCGAACTGAGGTCCAAATTGCAAAGAAGCTGCACCTCTTATAATTTGAATGTTCTTTATAGCTTCAGCTGGCGGGGTATAATAAGTTTCAGGATATCCTAATGCATCTGCAGAAATATCGTATCCATTTTGGCGTGAATTGAAGTGTGCTGTTCTATTGGGACTCAACCCTCTTGCTCCAATTCCTAACTGAAGTCCGCCACCGTCACTTTCCCAAATATTCAATCCAGGTACAGTTGCGAATAATTCTCGTGCGTTGTTGTTTGCTTTGTTTGCGATTGTCTTTTCTAAATCTATGGAGTGAGTCTTCTTACCGTGGGTGAGGACCATATGTTCTACAACTCGCAACGATCTATTATTGAATTTGTCATCAGCAAATACATCCACCTTTTTTAAGTTGGATTTTGACTTGAGTTCAAAACTGAACTCATTGGATTGGTCTTTTACAACTTCAATAGAGTCATTGATTGCCTCATAGCCTACAGAAATAACTTGAATAGGATAGATTCCGCAGGAAATATTTTCAATATAAACCCGCCCAAATTCATCAGCAACAAAGCTCTGATTACCATCAATTTTTAACTTGGCAAATGGTACAGTTTGTGAAGTCTCTTTATCAGAAAGCTGGATGAAAACTTCACATTGACCTAAAACATGGTTCAATCCAAGAATGGATACTATGAGGATTATATTTCTCATGGTTGGTAGGGCTCGAGCCAGTTTCTTTCTGCTAAGTTATTATCAATTAAAAGAAGGTCATGCTTTTTGTCGACATATTTTTGATGTGGTCTACCATTTAGTGTGACAAAAACTTCAGCATGTACAGATGGATGATGGAATACCAGAGAATGTCCAAATCTATTGATGGTTGTGTCCTTATATAATTCACCTAAATGATGAGCAAATTGAAGAATCATGTCAGGCTGGGTAGCCATCATTTTCTCTTGATTTTTATTTAGGTAATCTGCATTATTGATTTCAATTTCTTTTTCTTGGTCTTTGATGTAGAATGTTGCTTCTCCTGTTTTTTCCATAAGCATTACGCGCCAGCTGAATCTATAACCAGATTCTGTCCAGAATACATCACCGTCATAAGCATGAGACCGCAGCGGAAAAACGATTTGAAAAATTGCAAAAGGCAAAATTATGGCCAATTTATACGAACTTTTCTTAAGTTTTAACTTTCTGTAATCTAAGTCAAAGGTGGGAAGGAATGATAATAGTTTTTTGTGAAATGATTCTGAGAAGAAAATCAAGGTTCCGGCCATCATAACCCATGGAAATACTCCAATAGGAAATAATAACCAAGTAGTCAGGTGAAAGACAAGGACAAAGAAGTAAGCAAATTTTCTTGAAGGTTTCCAAAGTAGAAAGAATACAATGGTTAGGTCATATATGCAACCAAACCAGCTAAATACTATTGCAACCCAATCCTGTTTTAGAAAATCTCCGGTAATTCCCCAATGATTTGCAGTATGCAACCAGTATTTGAGAGGTTGCCCTTCGATTAACCAATCAGCATGCACTTTTGCTATACCAGCATAGAAATATACGATTGCAATTTGAAACTGTAGAATAGCTATTTCCCATTTGTGGCATGTTTTAGATGGTTTTGCGAAGCCCAGTTTTGCGTCCAATGAATAGTATTGATTCGCGTTAATGAAAATCAAAAGAAATCCAATCAGACTTACAAAATAATAGTGGTTTAAATAGTACGTTTTATCGAGTAGCTCTATATAGGTGAATGAAAGAAAGAATACTATCGTGGCTGCTTTGTAGAAAAGGCCCAGCATAATGAGAAGAGAAGAGATTAAAACGAGAATGAAAAGCACCCAAATCATTGTATTTGAAGGGTAGGGGAGCCATTCAAAGCCATAATATGAAAAATGGTAAGATGGCTCAATGTATTGGGTTTGTACCCACCCATTAAAAAGAAACCTGATGGTAGAAAATACCATCAGGGCTCCGAAGCAAATTCTGTACACCGCCAAAGGGGCGGCAGAAACTTCTTTAAAAAGTGAATGTTGTATTTTTTGACTAATCCCCGTCATTATCTGAAAAGGTAATCAGCAAGCCAAGTGCTGAAGCCATGTCTGTTTTCGTATAAGTTACCAGTGCTTTTGTCTGCATGTAGGCATTTTGTACCGTGGCATTGTCAGTATCTACTTTCTCTGATAACGGGCTTCCTATGTTGATTATAGCTTGCTCGCAATCGTCAAATTTGGTTGCAATTTGGTCTGCTAATGATGTTTGAACGTCTTCTGACTCCACATCTCTGATGTAATCATCAAAACCTATTGCGGTATTGCCAAGGAAACATGTTTTTAATGCTCTGATGTTTTCTGCTGCTAGATCGGTTGACAAGCCAGAGTAGTAGCCTTCAACATAATAAGGTAATGTTGAACCTCCTGTCTGGTTTCCTGCCGGAATTGCTAGTTTGGCGTTCTTAACTAATTCAATATCCTGTACAAATGTGTTGAATAATACATTTGTAGAACCTGTTGCGTCATTTCCAGTTGAAGCTGTGAAATCAGCTGATTCAGTACTCCAAGCGTTGGCTGCAGCATTGATTTCATTTTTCATTTTTAAGGTCAAATCAGTCAAGTAGCTCATTCTGTTCATTGCATCAGCATCAGTTGTAAAAGCAAGGATAACGTCAGCATCATTTCTACCAAAAAGAAGATAGTCTAAAGCAGGTAGACCTATAGCCTGAACATTTTCGGCGAGCTCTAAGTTGTAAGTTCCGGTATTGATATTTTCTTGAATTTTAACCGTATCAGTTGGATAGGTATTGATCGCTTTTCTGATTTCATAAGCTTCAAAATATCCGAAGTTGAACATCTTTAGATGCTGAAAATTTAGATATGCCAGTTCAAAGCTATTTCTCAACGTTTCTAGATTTTCTAGAGTAGGTGAAGAAGCAAATCCATTTGCATCCGTATCCAATTGACTGAATGCAGATTGATTGATGGAGTATGCGTTTTCAATCACGATATTATTAATATCTACCAGCATAGCTCCACGATCAAAATCTGGTTTGTCAGATTCTTTATCACATGCAGTGATACCAATCAATAGAGCACAACTTATAAAGAACTTAACTTTCATTAGAAATTATAAATGGTGTTTAATTCATTAATAGCATTGTTCAGATCAGTAGTGGTTACATCCCAGAAGTTAGCCCCAATATGTGTATCTAACAATGTGTTAATTTGAGTGATGGTGATGCTTCTTGTATCAAGAGGAGCATATTTTAAATCCATAATAAAGGCATAGGCTTCCGATAGTTCGTGCAAGAACTTTGCATTATCCGTTCCCAAATTATCCTTAGCACCTTCTAAATAATCTACGGCAGTTGCAGCACATACCTTTTCCCACATGTCACTAACAACTAGAATTTGAGCATCTCTTGTCGTTAAATCATTATTGATGATGGCAGTTCTTCCTGTTAGGAATGCATTCATGATGATGGCATTACAGCCCAGTTGTGCATCACGTGCGTTGCAGTATTTTGCCCAAAAACGGAACGACTCTGTACTTGTTAAAAAGTCTATAGGAGCTCCAAAATATCCAAATGCTTCATCCCAGTGATGCTCCATTTCAGTGTAGTATTTTCCTCCATCTGGATCTTCAGCTGTTGTATTATCTACATCCATTTTTCCTGCTCCGAAATAGACATTCAATGCTTGGTACTTAAATACAGCACCCATTAGTCCTTTTTCGATTAACTGAATGTGCTCAATTCCGTTGGCATCAAACAGATATGTACTGGTTCCGGTAGTCAACGTACCAGCTTGACCATTAGTGGCAGTAGAAGCATAATCAATTGATGCTGCAGCCAAATCAGTCATCCATCCTGTAAACATAGATGTGTCAGAAAAAAGGCATTTGTCTCCTAGTTGTTTTGAGCTAGAGAACGAGAAATTTCCATTTCCGTTATCGTTCACATTGTAGAACATGTCGCGCATTACGTTTGAACTGATCGTTGCTGATGTACCAGTTTTCATGTAGGTTGTGAGCTCTTCTAATTGATTCAAACGGTCAGTTTGTCCACTGTAAGAAACTGTGCTGTTGTTGTCGCTGTCGGTGAAGTTATATGTGGCAGGAACTTCATAAAACTCGCAAGATCCGTCATCTTTTTCTGCCATTGAATTGTAATTCAATGCATCTTCATCAGTACATCCTTTTTTCTTACATGCAGTTAAGGCTAAAATTGCCGTTGCTATTATTGCGATTCGTTGGGTCATTTTCTTTTATTTAGATTCGTTTTAAATAATCGAACGCAAAGTTAGAATGGGAACACAGAATTCACAATACCATCTTTGTGGTATTTTAATCGGTTAAGCTGAATGAAATATTTAAGAAGTACAGTATTTATTACTGTTTGATGATGATTTCATCTACAAAGATGAAACTTTTGTTTCCTGCTCCAGGATGCCATTCGGGACATTTCCCAAAATTTTTGGCAACTATTCTCAAGTATCGGGTTGAAAATTTCTTGTCAAATCCTAATTCTTGGATGTATTGCCCTTTTTTTCGTGGAGATTCAAGATTCAATGTGATATGTACCGGGTACCAAGTTTTACCATTTTTAGAAGTCAAGAATTTTACTTCTTTCGGAAACCAAATCCAAGAGCGCATGTCTTGGAGACAACTAAGATACACTCCTTCGATATCGATTTTCTTTCTGAAATCTAATTCAATATCCATATCCTGTCCATAAAATCCTTGCCATGAACCGGTTCTGAAATCAGGATTTCCTCTGATTTGATCGATTAAAGCTCTGTCAGATCCGCCAGAATATTGAGGGTAGTACTCTGAATTGAGTTTAATTTTCCATTTTGCATATGCTCTGTAGAACTGAGCATAGATCGGGAAGCTTTCGCCATGGTTATCAAAGGATTTAGCAACAATGTTTGTAGTTGCTTTGATTTTTAATGGTTTAGAATAGATCGGACTTTTTTCTGTTGGAACAGTACCGTCAAGTGTATAACGAATAGCCACCACTTGTTTGGCAGATGAAATAGCTACCTTTCTTTTTTTAACAAAAACCTTCTCTGCATCTTGAAAATAGGGTGCAGGAGTAATTTCTGGTTTACGAACTTTATAATAAGGGGAGTTCCCAAAAAACTCGGCTGGTTCAGCAGACATCACAAATTCAACCTTTCCACCTGAAACGATTTCATTATGCGTGAGATAGTTTCTATTCAGCAGTTTTCCGTTTAAATTGATCGCCTTTACATATTTGTTGTTAGCTCCAAAATTCTTGGTTGTCATGGAGAATGTATTACCATTTTCTAGGTTGATTTCATACGATTTATGAATTGGAGTGCCTAAAAGATATTGATCAGAACCCGGCGTAACACTATAAAAACCAAGAGAGCTGAGTACATACCAAGATGACATCTGTCCACAATCTTCATTGCCAGAAAGACCCGCTGGATCATTTGAATACAACTCAGTCAGAATCTTGTGAACATACTTTTGCGTTTTCCAGTTGCTTTTTGTGAAGTTGTAGAGATAAGCCACATGGTGACTTGGTTCATTTCCGTGCGCGTATTGACCAATCAAGCCTGTAATATCTACTTGTGAGCGACCAGAAGTTTCTGAAGAAGTCGTGAACATATCATCTAACCATAATTCAAGCTCATCTTTACCACCCATCAACTGAATGAGGCCAAGCATGTCATGTGGAACGAACAAACTATATTGATATGAATTTGCTTCAGTATAGTCAAAAGTAACTTCCTTCGGTTTGAAATTATTTTTCCACCCTCCATTGAATCTTGGTTGCATAAACTTGGATTCTGGATTAAAAATATTTTTGTACGACTGTGCTCTTTTGTAAAATTCCTGAGCTATCGAATCTTTACCTAATGAGTCTGCAAAAACGGCGATACACCAATCATCATAAGCGTATTCTAACGTTTTAGAAACGCTTTCTGATTCGTTCTCTGAAGATATGAATCCTTGTTTTTTGTAGTGTTCTAGACCTAAATGGTTCTGATTTGCGCTGTGCATCATTGCTTTTAATGCGAGCTCATGATCGAAGTCTCGGATTCCTTTGACATAGGCATCCACGATAACCGGGATGGCATGATATCCGATCATACAACCGGTATAGTTTGCACTGAGTTCCCAAATGGGAATGATTCCTCCTTCTCTATACTGTGCTAGGAAAGTTTGAATGAATTCTATGGTCCTTTTTTCTTGTGTTATGGTAAATAGAGGGTGTGTTGCTCTAAAAGTATCCCACAATGAGAATACCGTGTATTGGTTTCTATCACCGGCATTATGAATTTTCATATCCATTCCACGATACCTCCCGTCAACATCTGAAAAAGTGTTCGGATTTAAAAACGAATGATAAAGAGCCGTGTAGAAGATCACTTTTTTATCGTAATCAGGTTGATCAATTTTTATTTTGCTCAATTCTTTATTCCATGCTGCTTCATTTTCAGCCTGGTAACGATCAAAATCCCAATGTGGCATTTCGGATTTTAGATTCTTTTTAGCTCCGTTTATATCAACGGCAGACATTCCTACTTTAATTCCAAGCACAGCAATTTCATTCCCAAACTCAAGAATTAGCTTACTGGCCCGACCTTCTTTATTCTTCTTGAACTGTCTTTTGATAGGAACTTCTGAAAACTTAATCGTAAAATAGAAATGTTGCTCTGTAGCCCATGCATCTGATATTCTTTTGCCTACTAAGGTGCTGTCATTTAAAAAGATAAGGTCAGAATCGGTTAAATTGTCTCGGTGTTCTAAATCAATAATGATTTTCTTATTGACACCTTCTTTGTAAAAGTACTTGTGATAGCCGCATCTCTTGGTGGTTGTTAACTGACATTTAATTTGATGTCTTTCTAGAAATACTTCATAGTATCCAGCATGAGCATTCTCGTATTTGTGTGAAAATTCCGAGCCATAGCCCATAGAAAGCTCCTTTCGGTATGAATTATCAAACAAGTTTTCTCCGGTGAATGGCATAATCAGTAAATCACCATAATCAGAAACGCCAGTTCCCGAAAGATGCGTATGACTAAAGCCATAAATTTTATCATCACTGTAGTGATAACCACCACATCCATCCCAACCATCTAATCTAGAGTCAGGACTTAATTGCATCATTCCAAACGGCATTGATACACCTGGATAGGTGTGACCGTGAGCACCTGTTCCGATAAACGGATTGACCATCTTGGCCAGGTCATCTTGACCAAATGAAATAGAGGAAAAAAATAAGATTGCAAAGAGTAAGCGTTTCATGCTCACACAGTTTGATTTTGATTATCTAAGTGGCTCGCTACCGCACCATATATTCCTGCACCTTCTGCGTTTAGCGAAGAAATCTTTAAGTTGATTTTAGTTCTCAAATTAGGTAATGTGTAGCTCTTTAGATATTTCTCAATTTTTCTTTTTAGAATGTTTCCTGAATTGGCAATTCCACCGGTAATAAAGATGTTTTCAACATCTAAAATATTGATGAGTGTTGAAAGTGCATATCCGATATCATGACAGACTGAATCAATTACTTCAAGCGAAACAGGGTCATCTTTTCTAGCGGCATTGAATATTTCTAGCGGGGTTAGGTCACTTGGAGGCAGGTTCATCAACAAAGATCCACCTCCGCTAAATTCTAATTTTTCTTTAGCCGTAAGCACAATGCCTTCAGCTCCTGCATAGGTTTCAAGACAACCTAAATTACCACAGTTACATTCTCTCCCAGATCTTCGGATCACAAAATGACCGAATTCACCGGCTAGTCCGTTATTGCCATCTACGATTCCTCCGTTGATGTACAAACCAAGTCCAACTCCTGTTCCTAAGGTGATGACGGCAAAATTCTTCATGTCTTTTGCATCACCAAAATATTTTTCGCCTAGTGTTGCTGCGTTAGCATCATTGATTACTGTTGGCTGAATTCCGAAAACTGCTTCAAATGGTTCAATCAAATCTACCGTATCGCCCCATTCTAAATTTGGTGCAAACTCAATTTGTTTCGATTCTTTATTCACACTTGGAGCACCGATTGAAATGTGTTCGAATCCAGTTTTTGTTTCTTCTTTTAGAACTTTTTGAATGCGTTCAGCTAGGGTGGTAACCGAGTCAAAATCTTTTGTTGCTAATTGAGAACTGAAAAGTAATTCTCCTGAATCGTTTAAGATACCAAATGCAGTATTTGTTCCACCAATATCAATGCCGAGACAATTATTCATATAGAAGGGGTTTAAAAACGTAGTTGAGTCAGTCCAACAAATGTACTAAATTCTAGTGATAGAGCGCATTTCAATTTGATTTATATCGATTGAAACCGAAATAAACTAAAAACAGCACAGCTATTAGTGGGATAATAAATGAAAGTTGAACACCATGCTCGTCAATTATATTCGATTGAATACCAGGTAGAATAGCTCCTCCGACAATGGCCATGACCAAGAGAGAAGATCCGATACTTGTCTCGTTTCCGAGTCCCTTAATACTCAATGCAAATATGTTTGACCATCCTACCGAGAAGAACAATCCTGTACCTAAAATACACCAAAAGGCAAATGCACCGTCAAATAGGATTCCAAGAGAAATGAGCATCACGTTGAATAAGGAGAAGATAATTATTAATCGTGCAGCATTTCCTTTGCCAAGAATAAAACCGATAACAGATAAGACCATAAATACTAGATAAATCCATATTTGATTGAAACTGATCATGCTAAAACTTATGGCTCCATTATTGGTTTTGTCAATTTGAATGCCGTTTACAATCCAAATCAAAAAGAAAACAGCCAATGCAGTTAGCGACATTCGAATGATTTTTGTGCGTTGCGTATAGTTCGAGTTCAATGAAATACTCGCCATTAATCTCCCAATCATCAATCCACCCCAAAAGAAAGCTAAGTAACTATTAGCTTGGGTTTCTGAAGCATTCATGATTGAAGGAATCTTGGAAAATTTTCCTATCCAACTTCCGATAGCTACTTCAGCACCAACATAGCAGAAGATGGCAACGATTCCTAACAAAAGTTGCTTGCTTTTCAGCACCGAAAATCTGCTTGATAATTCAACTTCAGATTTGAAGTCAGGAATGTTGAGAAATTTGAAGATAATGGCCATGAATAAAAAGATGACGCCATAAATCAAGTAGGTTTTCCCAACAGCATTAATTTCAGAGTTTCCTGCATAAACTGCGTAAATGAGCAGAACTCCCACAATTGGTCCTAGGGTTGTTCCTAATGAATTCAGTCCCTGTGCAAGATTTAACCTTGAGCTAGCCTCCTTTTCACTCCCGAGTATGGTCACGAAAGGGTTTGCACAGATCTGAAGAAATGTTACTCCTGCTCCCAAACAGATCAATGAATTGATAAACCATTGATAAGACTCAAGTTCGGCTGCGAAATAAAACCCAGCACATCCAATTGAACAAATCAGCAAGCTAGAAACGATTCCGTTTTTGTATCCGATACTATTAATGATGTCTTTTTTTGCAATAACACTGAAGAGAAAATAGGCCAGTGAAATCATGAAAAATGATCCGAAAAATGCGAGCTGAATGACAGAAGTCTCTCTTGCATTTAATTCAAATACTTCAGGAAAAGTATTGATAAGGACATCATTCATCACTGTTATGAATCCCCACATGAAAAAGAGGACTGTGAGCGCGTAAAATGAAAATCGATATTTTGCTGAATTTGAATTCATCCGCTACTTAAGTTGACCAATATACTATTTAAACCGCTTTTACTTCTCAATCCCTCCAATGAATTGTATTAAATTAGAGGCCAATTCTAGTTATGGAGAAAATTCTTTTAACCGGTGGAGCCGGAAACGTTGGAAGCGCATTAGCAAAAGGTCTTTTGGAAACAAATGACTATCAGGTAGTGGTGGTAGATAATCTATCTACTGGACGAAGAGAAAAATTACCAGCATCACACCCTAACTTGAAATTTATCAAAGCAGACACCAACGACAGACGTGAGATGACAGACATTATGCTGGCGAACAATTTTGATTACGTCTTTCACTATGCTGCACTTGTGGGGGTAAAACGAACGCAGGAGAATCCGGTTAAGGTACTTGAGGATATAGATGGGATTAAAAACATGTTGACCTTATCGAAAAATACAGGTGTTAAGCGTTTCTTTTTCTCAAGTAGCTCTGAAGTTTATGGAGAGCCTGTTTCTATTCCGCAACATGAAGAAACCACTCCTTTGAATTCTCGTGTGCCCTATGCAGTGGTGAAAAATGTAGGAGAAGCTTATTGTAAATCTTTCTACAAAGAATACAATTTAGATTATACCATTTTCCGTTTTTTCAACACCTATGGTCCGCATCAAACTACTGATTTTGTTATCAGTAAATTTCTGGTTAAAGCCTTAAAGAATGAGGATATTACTATTTATGGTGATGGGGAACAAACGCGCACATTTTGCTACGTAGATGACAACATTGAGACCACTATCAAAGCTTTGAAAAACAATCATTTTGTAAATGAAGTGGTCAACATTGGAGGTGCAAAGATATACTCGATTTTAGAACTTGCTGAGAAAATCATAGGCTTGACAAACTCTCAATCTAAGATCATTTTTTTACCGCCTTTAGAAGATGGAGATATGACCAGAAGACAGCCTGACAATTCAAAAATGAGAAAGATTTTAGGACGGGAGTTGTTGACGCTAGAAGAAGGCATCCAAAAAATGCTGGAAAGTCAAGATTTTAAACGGCTAATGGGAATATAGTATGTGTGGTATCAACGGGATTTATCAGTTTTCTGGTTTAAAAATTAAAGAGGATGTTGTTCCAAAGATGAATGCATCTCTTGAGCACAGAGGTCCTGATGCTAAAGGTGAGTTTAGAGATGATTTTGTTCATTTTGGACATCAACGCTTATCCATCATTGATTTGGATGAGCGATCAAATCAACCTTTCGTCTCTGAAGACGGCAAACACGTACTTGTTTTCAATGGAGAAATCTACAATTATCAAGAAATTAAAAGTAAGCTTCCAAATTTTAACTTCAAGACGAATAGTGATACTGAAGTAGTATTGGCAGCTTACCTAGAATGGGGAGAGAATTGTTTGCGGATGTTTAATGGTATGTTCGCACTGGCTGTTTGGAGTCAAGATGAAAAAAAGCTGTTCCTAGCGCGAGATCGAATGGGGATTAAGCCGTTATACTATGTCTTGACTGACAATGAGCTAATTTTCTCATCATCCGTAAAATCCATTTTAAACACGGGATTGATTGAACGTAAACTGCGCAAAGAGAGTGTTGTGGATTACTTGCGTTTTCAAACGGTACATGCTCCTTACACATTGATTGAAGGAATTTTTCAAATGTTGCCAGGGCAACAATTGGTGATTTCTGATGAATCAGGCATTCATTATAAAAAGTATTGGAGCACAGTTAGTGACTTCAAAAGATTTAAAGGGAATAGGGAAGAGGCGCAAGAATTGGTGCGAAATGAATTGAAAAAATCAGTGGAAAGAAGATTGGTTTCTGATGTGCCTTTTGGAGCATTCTTGTCAGGCGGCATTGATAGTTCAATTATCGTTGGTTTGATGAGTGAAATGCGCGATCAAGCTGTGGACACCTTTTCTATTAATTTTGAAGAAGATGAGTTTAGTGAGGCCAAATATTCCCAGCAGGTAGCAGATTGTTATAAAACCAATCATCATCCTATTACCCTTTCTGCAAATGAGTTTAAAGAATTGATTCCAGAAGCATTATCGTTTATGGATCATCCAAGTGGAGACGGACCAAATACTTATGTGGTATCCAAAAAAACGAAAGAAGCTGGGGTAACCATGGCACTTTCAGGTTTGGGAGGTGATGAATTATTTGGTGGTTATTCAGTTTTTAACCAAATTCCAGAATTACAAAAGAAGAAATGGCTCATGAGTTTCCCCGTTTATGGAAGAAAGCCATTTGCAAATCTTTACCATGCATTCAAAGGAACCGTTGCTTCAAGCAAAATCAAAGCAATTCTTAAACAAGAGTATTCAGATACAGAATTCATCTATCAATTTTACCGACAGGTGTTAATGGATGATCAAATTGAAAAATTGGTGAAGGGAAATCTTCCAAAGAATCGAGTTTTCGAAATAGGGCACGAACTGATAGGGTATGGGACGCCAGGTTGGCAATTGCCGTCATTGTCAAGAATTTCGGCTGTTGAAATGGAAACCTACATGCAGAATGTGTTGTTGAGAGATTCTGATCAAATGAGTATGGGGGTTGCACTAGAATTGAGAGTTCCTTTCCTTGACCATGAATTTGTGGAGCAAGTACTTGGAATTGCAGATCAATATAAACGACCTGTCAGCCCTAAAAAACTATTGGTTGATTCATTTAAAGATATGCTTCCAACTGAAGTATATGATCGAGAGAAAATGGGCTTTGTGTTACCCTATGAACATTGGATGAAAAATGAACTACACGATTTTTGTCAGGAGCGTCTAGAAGTGCTCGAAACTGTACCTTACATCAACCAAAGTGGGGTTATGCGATTATGGAGCCATTTTAAATCCAACCACAAACGTGTAACTTGGTCACGTATTTGGCCGTTAGTAGTGCTAGGTGATTGGATAAAGAGAAATGAAATCCATGTATAAAAAAAGGATCCTCATATGTATTGATTGGTACGAACCAGGCTTTAAAGCAGGTGGTCCAATTCGTTCTGTTGCCAATATCGTCAGCGCATTAAAAGATGATTTTGAATTTTACATCCTCACTTCTGCATATGATTTAGGCGAAACAGAGCCATATCCAGATGTAATTGTCAATGAGTGGTTTGATCAAGATGGATTATTTCTTAAATACCTGGATAAAAAATTATTGAGTCAAGGCGCCATCAAGAGAAATATTCTTGAAATAGCACCAGATGTCATTTATTTGAATTCATTATTCTCTAAAAACTTTACGCTTTTTCCGCTTATGACTGCTCGCAGAAATGGCATTAAAGTAGTTCTGGCACCCAGAGGAATGCTCGGAGCAGGAGCACTGGAGCTAAAAAAGGGTAAGAAAAAATCATTTTTACTAGTTTCCAAAATTCTAGGTGTATACAAGAAGGTGAAATGGCATGCTTCAACACAAGAAGAATTAGAAGAGATTAAGACAGTGTTTGGTAAAAAAGCCAATGTTACTATTGCTCAAAATATTCCGGTAGGTCAGAAACTGAAATTAGAGACCATTCTCGACACTAAACGAACAGGTAATGTGCGCTTTATTTTTGTGAGTAGAATAGCCGTGAAAAAGAACTTGCATTTGGCTATTATGGCCTTAAAACAAGTCAAATTGAATATTCCGTGCACCTTTGATATATACGGAAATATTGAAGATGAAGATTATTGGAATACGTTCAAAGATGAGATTACTAAGGAGGGAATGCTAGAAATCTCTTACAAAGGGGTTGTCTCACCTTCTCAGTTGCCTGAAATCTATGCGAATGCTGATTACTTAGTGCTGCCAACGAAACATGAAAACTATGGTCACGCCATTGTTGAAGCATGGTCAAATGGTTGTCCTGTGATCATTTCACGAAATACACCTTGGAAAAATCTAAACGTTCAAAATTTAGGTTGGGATGTAGACTTGAAGAACTTTGACAATCTTGTAAATGCCCTTCAAGAGGCGGTAGATTTAGACTTTACTTCTTATGTCGCACAATGTACGGCCAGCTACAATTATTTTAGAGACGTAATTTCTGATGCAGAAGTTATTGAAGCAAACCGAAAATTATTTGCAGATGAAAACTGATTTGTCTAAATTCAATAACGACTGGTATCATCCCGGATCAAAAGCAAAACGTGCTATTTGGTACTTATTCAATGCCGCTTTTTTGCTAAATCCAATGAATCCATTTAGCGGATTGAAGAAAGGCGTGCTGAGGATGTTTGGAGCAAAGATTGGGAGAGGAGTTGTAATCAAGCAAAGGGTAAATGTTAAATACCCATGGAAGCTTGAGGTAGGAGATTTTAGTTGGATAGGTGAGGATGTTTGGATAGATAATCTGGCTACCGTAAAAATTGGAAACCATTGCTGCATTTCGCAAGGAGCTTTGTTACTATGCGGAAATCACAATTACAAGAAAGTAGCCTTTGATTTAATGATTGGCGAGATAATCATGGAGGATGGCAGCTGGGTAGGAGCAAAGGGTATTGTCACTGGCGGAGTCACGATTAAATCACATGCCATTCTTTCGGCCGGTTCGGTTACTTCAAAAAATCTAGATTCGTATTGGATTTACAGGGGTAATCCAGCTGAAAAAGTCATAGAACGAAAAATTGAAAGCTAAATGAAGATTTCTATAATCACGGTAGCTTTCAATGCAGAGGCCACCATTCGAGATACTATAAATTCTGTCATCAGTCAAAAAGGTGTTGATGTTGAGTATGTGGTAGTTGACGGTAAGTCAAAAGATGGCACTGTAGCTATTGTCAAAGAATTTGAGGATCAAATAGATCAATTTGTAAGCGAGCCAGATAAAGGAATTTATGACGGCATGAACAAGGGAGTACAAATGGCTACTGGGGACATTGTTGGAATCTTGAATTCTGATGATTTTTACATGAATGATCAAGTCTTGCAAAAGGTGGTGAAGCTTTTTGAAGACTCGACAATTGATGGGGTGTATGCTGATTTGGTCTATGTAGACGCAGAAGATACCGATAAGATTACAAGAACGTGGAAATCTGGGACCTATGAAAAAGGTGCTTTCAAAAAGGGATGGATGCCGCCGCACCCCACATTTTTTGTGAGAAAAGAAGTCTATGACAAATATGGTGCTTATTCATTGCAACTCAAGTCTGCTGCTGATTACGAGTTCATGTTACGTACCATTCATAAACATGAAATCAACGTGGCTTATTTGCCTGAAGTGATCGTGAAGATGAGAGCAGGCGGAATGTCAAATGCCTCATTGAAGAATCGATTGAGAGCTAATCAAGAAGATCAAATGGCTTGGAAAATGAATGATTTAAAACCATCTAAGATGACCTTCATTCGTAAGCCGCTTTCAAAGGTGGGGCAGTTTTTCAAAAAGTAGGAGAGTAAACCAATCCTCCTAAAATCAACCATTGATATCAGATAATAAAAGGATCTGAACATTCGCTTTTCATCAGTAACTTTTACCTGCTTTTAACATTAGATTTAGGATAAATTAAGAGTGTTCAGATAAAAGGCATGAAGATTGCTCCTAATTTTAAGGTAGTGCAAGCAAATTATGATGAGAGAATTATTTTTAGGAATAGCTTTGTTGATGGGAACCACAGTGGTTGCGCAAAGCAGATTTGATAAACATTTGATAGAGGTTGAAGTGGATTCCACCAAGGAGATTTTAACCTTTGTAAAAACCCCTGAATTATTTAAAGACCGTTGGGACACCCTGGCGCAACCCAATTTCTGGAAGTTTGTCATGAGGATGTCTCCTGGAACATCTATTCTCAACGTGAGAGACACACGTCAAATTTTGGAAATTACTTCATTAAAAGAATGGGATGCACAAACAGATGAGCAAAAAGAGGCTCACCGACAAGAATTGAGAGAACATTACGGATTACCTGATGATACGCGAATTTTCATGACGACTGGAAAGAGTGATTTCTATCAATTTGATAAGGTATTTCCGAGTATATCCAGAGGAGTAAACTTGTTCATTGATAACGATACTGATCCTTGGTATGCGCAAGCTATTTTAATGATTGAGAGTCCAGGAAAAATAGCGTATTCAAATGTGGGGGCACTTGGGCCATTTCAAATCATGAAATCTGTTGCAAGAAACCATGGCTTGAGAGTAGACAAGTATGTAGATGAGCGCAAAGACTTTGATAAATCAGCCTATGCGTCTTCTCACTTGATCAGAACTGCTTGTATTCCAGAAGCCAAAAGAATTATGCGAAAGTTCGACATTCATGTCTCAGGAGATGAGGAGTTCAGTTTGTGGTTTAGATGTTTGGTATTACACATTTACCATGCTGGTGCCGGCAACGTTGAAAAACTGATGGTCAATGTCATTAAGCCAAAATCAGGAGGAAAACATTTGATTAACACGATTTGGCATTCAGAGTATGGTCAGTTTGGTAATTCTTCTCAGAACTATTCTCAGTTGGCTCTGGCTTCGCTATTAATTCTAGACAACCTTATTCTTGAAAAGTGCCAATCAGTAGATCAGTGCGTGCATTAGATTCTTTTGGGTGAGAGCGATAGATAGAGTAAAAAACCCATACAGCTCCATTTAAGGATTTCTTCAAATAAACATGGTTAGAGCTACCGGCTCGGTCTGAAATCCCCTGTTATCAACTAAGTTGTGCCAAATGGCATGAGGCCTGTCATCAATGAGCAACTAAGATCGCCCTAAATTAAAAAGTACTAAGAACCAAAAACTACTGTATGGGCTCCCGCAGAGCGGAATAAAATCACAATGCCTTCTATGAGGTTGGATTTGTACCTTAAAGTTAAGGACATTCTCAAGAATGCTCAAGAAAATTTTGAATTATCTCACGTCCTTTCTCAGTTAAAATTGATTCAGGATGAAATTGCACACCAAATAGCTTGCTCCTTGTATCTTCAACGGCCATGACAACATTAAACTCCGACTTGGCCGTAATGATAAAGTTATCAGGAAGTTGCTCTTCATTAGCAGCCCAAGAATGGTATAAACCAACGGCTATTGTAGCTGGAAAACCTTTGAATAGGAGTGAGGGTTGAAATAGATCAGCTTTTTCTGAACGACCATGTTTTACCTCATTCTGATTAAATAGACTTCCGCCTTTGTGTTCTATAATTGCCTGAAATCCTAAACAAACGCCTAGAATAGGAGTCAGACCTTCGGCAATTTCAATTACTTTCATGAGTACACCAGACGTTTTAGGTAATCCTGGCCCGGGACTTAAAACAATCTTATCGAAAGTATTGATTAGATCTAAATCCACTTGATCATTAAACCACACAGTGACTTCACAATCGAAACCTTCAAGGTAGTGCACCAAGTTGTAGGTAAATGAATCGTAATTATCAATCAATAAAACTTTCAATCTTCTTATTTTAGAGGGCAAAGTTACAAAGCAGAAATCAGATACAATGAAAAAAATCATATCTACAAACAATGCTCCTGGAGCCATTGGTCCATATTCACAAGCAGTTCAAATGGGTAACATCTTGTTTACCTCAGGGCAAATTGCCATAGATCCGACAACAGGTGAGTTAAATATGTCGGACCTAACTACAGAAACACATCAAGTAATGAAAAACCTAGATGCAGTCTTGTCAGAAGCCGGCTTGAGCTTTAAACAGGTTGTGAAAACTAGTATTTTCTTAGCGGATATGAACGATTTCGCTGCCGTAAACGAGATTTATGCTTCTTATTTTGAGAGTGATTACCCGGCGAGAGAAACAGTTCAGGTAGCCATGCTTCCAAAAGGAGTCAATGTAGAGATCTCAATGATTGCAGTGCAAGACTAGGCAGGTTTAGCTTGGGCTTCTTCTGGTTGATTTGCACGGTTTTTACGTTCTTTCCAGCGGTAGAACCACCAAGCTCCTACAGCAAAGTAGAGGGCTGATCCGATTATCAAAATGAAATCAATTTTGGTTACTTCTGCAAAAAAGTATTTATTGCCCATAACCATGAGAGTAGCCAGTAAACTTCCACCAGCACCAATAATATAGAGTAAGAAGCCTAGTCTTTTTTTACGGTAGATGAGAATCAATCCTAAAAGCATCATAAAGAATACAGCAAATTGGATCAAAGCATGTACTTGAATGGTGTTGATGGTATCAGCATATCCGTATAGTTTGCTTCCCACGCGGTTAAATGCGGGTACTACACTTTTTTTCCAGCCTGGTTTTAAACCATGCATCATGATGAGTGAGAGGAATGACAAGAGGTGCCATGAGAACAGGTAGACCCAAATCAAAAAACCAACACCAACTGAAACTCGCGTCAGTAAATTTGGTCGTTCTTTTCCTAAAATCAATTGTTTGACTTTTTGCGGAAAAGTTACTGCGACAGCACGTTCTATTTTCGATTGGTCAATGGCCATACTCAAATATCAAATTTCAAGATTCAATTTCCAAATTTTAAACATTAAATCTCATCCCAATCTGAGCCGCACCATTTTTTGAAGATGCGCTTTTGTAGATTACTTGGGGCCTTGAGCTTTTCAATTTCGTATATAGGGAAATAACTCTTGTTGGTATTTGGGCAGGTCAATTCCATGATTCGCCCTTTTCTACTTATCGTGATGTGTAGTTGCTTCCCTTCAAAATATCCTAGCCAAGCATCAAAGTCTTTGTTGATTTCAAATCCATTAATGGCAAGCAATTTATCTTCATGCATGATTCCGCCTAACTCAGCAACGCTTCCTGGCGCAATTTTCTTCACAACTGTTTTACCTTGTTCAATCGTATACACTGTGCCAAATAGTGATTTAGAGAGAGAAGGGTTACGTTTCATTTTAATTTGCAATCCAACTTGTTCAAGAGCCGGAGCTAATATTCCCTCAAAAGAGTGTGTTCCATAGTAGTAGTTTTTGAAAAAATCGTCCAAATTTTCGTCTGCAAATTCTTCAACAACACCTTGAAAGTCTCTTTCTGAATATCCTTTATTTTTCTTAGCAAATCGATTGTACATTTCACGCATCACATCATGCAAGCTCTTCTTGTTGTTGGAATTGGTTCTAATCTTAGCGTCTACACAAAAAGAGAGCAGTGCTCCTTCATTGTATATGGATACTTTTCTGTTGGGAGATCCTGCCACGTAACCATCTAGCCAGGTGTCAAAACTTGACTGAGCAACAGAATAATTAAATCTACCCGAATTATCAAAGTGTCGTTGCAGAAGCTTCTCCAATTCTTTCTTGTACCAGGACCAATCTTTAACACCACTTGCTGCTAAGTATAAATCCCCCATATAGGTAGTCACCCCTTCAGTTACATACCCAAGTCTTGAATAGTTCTCTTTTGAATAATCGTATGGAAACATTTCTTGTGGACGAAGTGCTTTTACATTCCAGGTATGATAAAGTTCATGTGAGCTAACACCCAGTAATTCGTCATACAGTTTTCCCATTAGGTCATAAGTAGGCCCTAAAGCAATTACTGTAGAGGTTTGATGCTCAACCCCATGATAGGCTTGAATCGGTAATATTTGAAATAGGTAGTGGTAAGTGGTTACGGGAAACTCCTCAAAATGCTCGATTTGCGCTACCGTATACTTTTCGAAGTCACTTAATAATTGCTCTTCATTGAGTTGGCAATCTCCTTGAAACCATAAATGAAATTCAACTCCTTTGCAATTGAAATTCAAGTGCTGCATGCTTGCTGAAGCAATAAATGGGCAGTCAACTAATTCGTGATAATCTTTGAAAGTTGCTGCGTTTGATTCAAATTTTTTTCCGCAAGCTATTTCAAAACTCTCAGGAATACACAAAGAAAGTTCGCAAGCTTCGTTGATTTGATCTTGAATATAGATAAGGCAGTTTACCCCATTAACATACAATTGCTGATCATCCATATAGGTGGATCCCGCATTTAACTCAGCGGCAAAGTACTTGTACCTTACTTTGATTTGTTGGGATGATGAAGTGTCTACCTTCCAACAATCTTTAGCAATCTTGAACCATTCTACCTTTTTCCCATTTTCATCATAAACCTGAAAACTGTGAATGTTTTTCGCAAAATCACCACGCTCGTATCTACCTGGTCGCCATGCTGGAAATTGAAGTTCAACAAAGTTGTCTGATGCGACATCAAACGTAGCTTCAATTGGAATATACTGAGTTTGTGGTTGATCGTATGTAATGTTGTATTTTATCATGTTAAAAATCGATATCAAATGGTTCTACTGTAATGACAGTGGCTTCTCCTGATGCACCTGGAATTCCTTCTGGTCCCGGTAAGCCACTATTTCCCTCAATTCCTTCTGTTTGGTTTTCTAATGCTGATCCAGGTCTACCCGCCGCACCGCCTGCGCCTGCATCTCCGCCTGCACCACCTGTATTGTAAACGGTAATTCGACTCTGAATATCTGCGGCTGTAGGGTGAATGAATAAGTACACGGAACCACCGTTACCGCCATTTCCACCTTGGCCACCATTTCCACCATTACCGCCATCTCCTGGTAATTTTTCTTTTTTATCGGTTTTCTTTCCATCTTTACCATCACCACCGCTTCCGCCAGCTCCGCCATTACCTCCTTTTCCTCCGCGCACACCTATGATAATCGGAAAGCCAACATCTTTATTCGTGAAATAATAGGTTTCGTTCGTAATCAAACTGATTAATCTTAATTTGTAAAGTCCTGAATCATTTTTGTAGACATGCACTTGAATGTCATGACCGCTCATGCCCGGTAATCCGATTCCGCCATCATCTCCATCTTTTCCATCTCTGAAAACAATTGGAGTACCGCCACTAGAACCGTTTGGACCTGCTTGCCCTTGTTCTCCGCTTAGATCAATGTTTAAGTCTCCTTTGTAGTTAAAAGGGATTTCCTTGGTAGAAGAGTAGAGCGAATCTTTGTAATTCAGTTGGGCTCTCAACCAAACTGTATCTGATCCAAATTGAGTAGGCATACCTTCAATGCGAAATTTTTTACCATCTACTTGAGCACCTTTAACAGCAAAAGTCAAATCACTTGAACGACTCATGTCTTTTCGTTTACCCGAATCAAAAACAAGGTAAGTGTTGACCTCAAAAGAATGGCCATGATTGATTCTGGCCTCAGCAGGCACTTCTATTTCTATTCCTGTAGGGTTTCCCCAACGCTTTGTTCCACAAGAGCTGAGAGAAATCAAGATGATAAGTATAGATGCGTTCAGAATCTTCATAAATCAACACGAAAATAATTATAAACTGAATCACCGCCTTCATTAAAATGAATTAGTTAAATTCGTACCTCAATTATTGCAAGAAAAATTAAGCTATGTCATACGATATTATTGTAGTTGGAAGTGGACCTGGTGGATATGTTGCCGCTATTAGAGCTTCTCAATTAGGATTAAAAACTGCTATTGTTGAAAAAGCAGAATTAGGAGGAATTTGTTTGAACTGGGGATGTATCCCAACTAAAGCCTTGTTGAAGAGTGCGAATGTATTTGAGTACATCTCTCATTCTGAAGATTATGGGATTTCAGTAAAAGATTCAAAAGCAGATTTTGATGCAATTGTCAAGAGAAGTAGAGGAGTGGCAGAAAAAATGTCTGGTGGTGTTCAGTTCTTGATGAAAAAGAATAAGATTGATATCTTGAAAGGTTTTGGAAAAATCAAAGCTGGAAAAAAGATTGATGTAACAGACGATAAAGGAAAGACAACAGAATATGCAGCAGGTAAAGGAATTATCCTTGCTACAGGAGCTCGTTCAAGAGTATTGCCTTCATTACCACAAGATGGTAAAAAGATTATCGGATACCGTGAAGCAATGACACTTCCAAAAATGCCTAAATCAATGGTTGTTGTTGGTTCAGGTGCAATCGGAGTTGAGTTTGCATACTTCTATAAAACTATGGGAGTAGATGTGACTATTGTTGAGTACATGCCAACTATTGTTCCGGTTGAAGACGAAGAAGTTTCAAAACAATTAGAGCGTTCATTCAAGAAGCAAGGCATGAAGATCATGACTAATGCTTCAGTAGAATCAGTTGATACAGCTGGTAAAGGATGCAAGGTTCAAGTGAAAACAAAGAAAGGTGAAGAGATTCTAGAATGCGATATCGTACTATCAGCAGTTGGAATTGAAACTAACCTTGAAGGTATTGGACTAGAAGAAGTAGGGATTGCAACGGATAAAGGAAAAGTTTTGGTAAATGATTTTTACCAAACTAATATCCCAGGTTACTACGCTATTGGAGATATCACTCCAGGCCCAGCTTTAGCACACGTTGCTTCTGCAGAAGGAATCATTTGCGTTGAGAAAATTGCAGGAATGCATGTTGAAGGATTAGATTACGGTAACATCCCAGGATGTACGTATTGTTCTCCTGAAGTGGCATCAGTTGGAATGACTGAGGCACAAGCGAAAGAAGCAGGATACGAAGTTAAAGTAGGTAAATTCCCTTTCTCAGCATCAGGTAAAGCTTCTGCTGCCGGAGCAAATGATGGTTTTGTAAAATTAGTTTTTGATGCAAAATACGGAGAGTTGTTAGGAGGTCACATGATTGGAATGAACGTGACTGAAATGATTGCCGAAATCGTAGCGGTTAGAAAACTAGAAACTACAGGACACGAATTGATTAAAACAGTTCACCCGCATCCAACGCTTTCTGAAGCGGTAATGGAGGCTGCAGCAGCAGCTTATGATGAGGTGATTCACTTATAAGTCATTAGACATTTACATAGGAAAAGGGAGCTACTTGGCTCCCTTTTTTTATTTTTAATGAGTGAAAGAAGACTTAATAGATGACCCTAATGATGATTTAACATCCAAAAAGCCTTCAGGGAACGAGAAAATCATTCGTATTAATCGATACCTGTTCTCATGGCCTTTTGAGGGAGATATGCTCATTAATGAGGCTCGAAGTACGCGTTATGGTGCGTTGTTCGCTGCGCTTTTGTTTGGTGGCGGATTTGGGGTGTTCTTTACTTTTATCACAGTGCATTCTTATCAAAAAGAAGGGTATCATCCGGCTATGTGGATGACGATTTTCTTTGCTGCTTTCGGATATTTCTTAGCGACTGTGGCAATTATGGGAGCGTATTCTAAAAAACGCAGTTACCTCTTTACAGAATCTCATTTTGTCTATACCAATTTATTTGGGATGAAATCCACTATCAGTCGTCCAAAAATTGAGAGTGTGTTTGTGTCTAAGACAATTATCGAAAACAATTATGGAAGACAAGAAGATTACTCTTATGGTATTTCATTTAGAGTAAGTAGAAGTGTGGCCAAAGACGGTAAATACAGTGTTATGCAGGTTGAGGGAAGAGATAATATTGTTGGTTCTTTTGTCGGAGCTTTGGATTATACAGGGATGACTCAAACAGAGGCAGAGTGCTATCATATTTGTGAATTAATAGCAGAACATTGGAACATTCCGGTTAGGGTTTAATTCATCATTTTCATAACTTAGTAAATCATTCAGCAACAAGCAATAAGCCAAATGGAAGTAGAAGAGAAAATCACCATAGAAGAACTCATTGAAAAAAACCAACGC
>Ga0189274_100198_pt1 | contig 29169 bp, 16 predicted proteins | sample N5B1minimetaG_FD_130323 | JGI IMG/M metagenome (GOLD analysis project Ga0189274, IMG submission 130323) | Marine microbial communities from the Costa Rica Dome - N5 B1 mini metaG | ecosystem: Environmental > Aquatic > Marine > Oceanic > Photic zone | place: Costa Rica: the Eastern Pacific...
ATTACTTTAGGTTCCACTACTCCATCTTACGATTTAGAGACTGAAATTGATCAAACTTTTGAAACCGCTCATATTACAGAAGAGCTTATCCAGTCAACGGCAAAAAAAATGGAAGGGGAATATGATCAATATCCACCGATTTTTTCAGCCAAAAAGGTTCAAGGAAAAAAAGCTTATGATTTAGCAAGGGCAGGTAAAGAAGTTACGCTCAAACCCAAAAGAATCAGTATTCATTCATTCGAAGTCACTGCCATAAATGACCTTGAAGTACACTTTGAAATCAGCTGTTCTAAAGGAACTTACATCCGCTCAATTGCACATGATTTTGGAAAGTTGTTAGAATCAGGAGGACATTTATCTGCCTTGCGAAGAGAAGCAATAGGTGAGTTCAATTTACAAAACGCACCGACAGTTGATGAGTGGATTGACATCATTAAAAATGCAGACCTGTCTACAATTGAGTGAATTTGAGCACGGTTTCAAACTTTAATTGTAAATGACGGTTATCTTTGTATAAATGATCACCGTTAAGGAGATAAAATCCAATGTTTCGGAAGAAATGCAACTGTTTGAACAAAAGTTCAAAGAGTCCATGAAATCGGACGTTGCATTACTTGACAAAATCACCCACTATATCATTAAGCGTAAAGGAAAGCAAATGAGGCCTATGTTTGTTTTTCTTACCGCTAAAATGCTGAACGGCGAAGTGAAAGAACCCACTTACACAGCCGCTTCTTTAATTGAATTATTGCATACAGCAACACTTGTTCATGATGATGTAGTAGATGATGCCAACGAACGCAGAGGTTTTTTTTCAGTGAATGCATTATGGAAAAACAAAATAGCCGTACTCGTTGGTGATTATTTACTGTCAAAAGGCCTACTGATGTCTGTTGACAAAAAAGAGTTTCAACTGCTCCAAATCGTATCAGAGGCCGTGAGAGAAATGAGCGAAGGAGAATTGCTTCAAATTGAAAAAGCGAGAAAACTAGACATTACTGAAGAAGTATACTTCGAGATTATTCGTCAAAAAACAGCTTCATTAATTGCTTCTTGCTGTGCTGCAGGAGCTGCTTCAGTTGCTGATGAGCAAGAAACCGTAGACCGCCTCAAAAAGTTCGGTGAATTGGTCGGACTTGCGTTCCAGATAAAAGACGATATTTTCGATTATGGTTCTGGTGAAAAAATTGGGAAGCCTACAGGAAACGATATTCGTGAAAGAAAAATGACCTTACCGCTCATTTATGCGTTGAGCAATGGGTCAAAAGAAACCAAGCGTACCTTGATTAGCATTGTGAAAAATCACAATGAAAATTCTAAAAAAGTCAAAGAAGCAATCAAATTAGTCATTGAAAGTGGCGGAGTTCAATATGCTCATCAACGCATGATGGAGATTAAAAATGAAGCGCTTGAATTAATCAAAGACATCCCTGAAAGTGAAGCTAAAAAATCTTTAATTGGTTTAGTAGAATATACAGTAAACAGAGAAAAATAAAATGAAAAAGTTATTGATTATCCCCGTTCTGATCTTATTCACCGCCTGTTCAGAAGACACGGCTCAAACTGACATTGAAATTGAGACCACTGCTCCAGAAGTGGCAGTTGACTCAAGCGAAGAAACAAATATTCAAATTACTGAGAATCAACCTCAAAACGAACCTGGACTATTTCAGGAGTTCTACCCTAATGGTGCATTGAAAATGGAGGGTAAGAATGATGAAAACGGCCTTCGAAACGGATTATGGATTGCTTACTATGAAGATGGCACAAAATGGAGCGAGTCTTATTACGTAAAAGGTAAAAAATCTGGGCATTCATTGTCTTTCTACCCGAATGGTAATGTGAGATATGTAGGTGAGTACCTGGATGATGAAAAAATAGGTACGTGGAAATTCTATGATGAAAATGGCGATTTATCCAACGAAGAAACCTTCTAAATCAGCAACTTTCCCTTTAATTATTCGTCAATAAACTACCACTGAATAAAGCTTTGGTACCGTACAGAAAATTAAATCACTTAAATGATTGATTTTAAGTACATTTAAATTATTCGACTTTGGCCCAAATATTGCAACAAAACAGCTAATAAGTCGTTTAACTGAAAGATTTAGACCCCTAATCCATTATGAAGAGATTTCTTTTCATACTATTTTGTTTTGGTATTAGCCTTTGGGCTGACGCCCAAGATGAGATATGGATTCATCCAAACCGGGGGCAATGGCATCAAAACATTTCTTACAAAATCAACATCCCCTCAGGTCAACTCTATTTGGAGAAAAACGGATTCACCTATGACTTGAATAACCAGTCTGTCCATTATGACCATGCACATGAAGGGGAAGAACATGAGCACCATGAGTTTGGTGGGCATGTGGTTAAAACCAATTTTTTAGGTGCGAATCCTCAACCCATTTTTCAAGAGCTTGACCCTGCACCTTTTTATGAAAATTACTTTTTGGGAAATGATTCTTCACAATGGAAAACAGGTATTTATGCAATTCATGAGGTAGATTATCTTTCACTTTATCCAGGTATTGATCTTAACCTTTACGAATCAAATTCAACTTTGAAGTACGATATTGAAGTGGCCGCTCATGCAGACCCTGACCAATTCAAAGTTAAATATGACGGTCAAGACAAGCTTTACATCAATGAAAATGGTGAATTAGTCATTGTCACGAGTATGGGAAACATCATTGAATCAAAACCGATTGCCTTTCAATCAATCAATGGAGTCAAAACTAAAGTAGCTTGTGATTATGCCCTAAACGGAAACATTATGCACTTTGTTTTTCCTGAGGGTTATGATGAAAATTATCCCTTGACCATAGATCCTGAATTAGCTTTCTCCACCTTTACAGGAGCTACTTCAGACAATTGGGGAATGACAGCTTGCCCTGATATCAATAAGAACTTAATTGCCGGCGGAATCGTATTTGGAACCAATTATCCTACCAACTCAGGTGCTTACGACAGTGATTTTAATGGCGGGCAAGTAGATATTGGAATTACTAAATACAATGCAACTGGGTCTAACATTGTTTTCTCAACCTTCTTAGGAGGAGACGCATCTGAAACACCACATTCGCTTATCGTAAATGACAACAACGAATTGTTTGTGATGGGTGCTACTTCATCTCAAAACTACCCTACTACTGCGGGAGCATTTCAAACTACTCATCAAGGTGGAACACCAATTGTTGTTGACGGAATCTCTTTTGTAAATGGTTCGGATATTATTGTGACACGTTTTAATGCAGCAGGAAGTGCGCTACTCGGCTCTACCTACTACGGAGGTAGTGGCACAGACGGTATGTCAACAGCAGGAGCTGATATCGCATTCAATTATGGCGACCAATTGAGAGGTGAAGTGATGGTGGATGCCGCTTCAAATGTCTACATCAGTTCTACCACTCAATCATCAAACATTCAAATCAATGGCGGAACGCAAACTGCGCTTTCGGGTACACAAGATGCCATTGTCGCTAAATTCAACCCCAACTTGACTACACTTACCTGGAGTACCTATTTAGGAGGATCAGGATTAGAATCAGGAAATTCAGTTCAGTTAGCTTCTAATGGAGACGTTTTTGTTGCCGGAGGAACAACCAGCTCAAACTTTCCTAACACTTCAGGACAAGTGAATCCAACTTTTAAAGGAGGAACCACTGATGGCTACGTCACTAAATTCCCTGCTCCATCCTACAATAATCCGATTGCAACCTATGTTGGAACTGGGGATTATGACCAGGCCTACTTCGTACAACTAGATATTGACGACTATGTTTACCTATACGGACAAACCAAAGGAAATTACCCGGTAACAACAGGTGTATACAGCAATGCCAACAGCGGCCAGTTCATTCACAAACTTTCCAATGATTTGAGTACCACTGAATGGTCATCTACCTTTGGTGCTGGGTCAGGTGAAGAAGAACTATCCCCCACTGCTTTTTTAGTGTCCGATTGTTATGAAATTTACATTGCCGGATGGGGAGGAACAACCAACTCATCAAATTCGGCGGCAGTGAACAGCTCATCTAATGGAATGCCTATTACTTCTGACGCCTACCAACCTACAACGAGTGGATCCAATTTTTACTTAGCCTTATTTACTCAAGATATGGATGATTTGAAGTACTCCACTTACATGGGAAGTTTGAATGGTTCTAATGATCACGTAGATGGCGGCACCAGCCGATTTGACAAACAAGGAGGAGTCTACCATGCCGTGTGCGCTGCTTGTGGAGGAAACGACAACGGTTTTCCGACCACGCCAGGTGTCTTCTCAGAAACGAATCAATCTTCAAACTGTAATATGGCAGCTTTTCTTTTTGAGCTATCTAAAATTGAAGCCACCTTGAGTACGGGTACACCAGTGGTCTGCATCCCTGATCCTGTTATTTTCCAAAACGATTCTGAGAACGGGAATGTTTACGAGTGGCACTTTGGAGACAACTCTCCACCTTCATTTGACTTTGAACCTACCCATTTCTATCAAGACCCAGGAACGTATGAAGTCATGCTAATCGCATCAGATGCTTCGGGCTGCTATTCTCCTGACACCGCATATCTTGAAGTTGAAATTCAATTACTAGAAGCTCAAGCCGGTGCATTATCAGATACCATTTGCCCAGGTGAATCTGTAGAGTTGTATGCCATTGGAGGAGACTCGTATTCATGGGGACCACCAGATGTATTAAACGACCCTTACAATTCAAATCCGATTGCCACTATTTGGGAAGCCACCACTTTTACTGTTGATGTTACCAGTGTTTGTGGTTCTAGTCAAATAGAAGTGACCGTTGAAGTATATGGGGCAGATGCCGAATCGGGACTAGATACAGCCATTTGTGTAGGAGAAAGTGCTCAACTCATGGCTAGTGGAGGCGAATCTTATAACTGGGCGCCCGGAAGTAGTCTGGATGATCCCATCAGCGCATCACCGATCGCAACACCAACAATCACAACCAACTATATCGTTACCATCATAACACCAGAAGGCTGTGAGATTAAAGACACGACTCAAGTTTGGGTTGACCAAGACCTGCCTTTTCCAATTCTTCCTGACGAAGTAAATATCTGTCAAGGAGAAACCACTCAAATCATTGCAGCTGGTGCTACATCTTATTTATGGTCTCCTGACTACAACATCAGCGCAACAAATGTGTATAACCCTTTTGTTAATCCAGAAGTCGACACCACCTATCATGTTGATTTTACCAATGCTTGTGGCACCACTTATGATTCAGTTAGAGTAAATGTGATTATTGTAGATGGAACCATCTCCCCAGACACCACCATCTGTCCCGAGGGATCAGCAGTCTTATCTGCGAGCGGAGGAGTTTCTTATGTTTGGAGTCCAGTTTACCACTTAAGTGATCCTTATGAAGCGGTCACTGAAGCAAGTCCTAACCAAGATACCCAGTATTCTGTGCTGATTACAGATGAATTTGGTTGTACTCAAACCCTTTCTACCAATGTGTTTTTATTCGACTCACCTGCCATAACTGTTAGTCCGGCAGTTTATGCTGTCCAAGGCGACACCATTCAATTATGGGCAGATGGTGAAGGAGTAATCACCTGGGGACCGTTTTACAATATTTCTTGTGCACACTGTACCGACCCATATGTGTGGCCAGAAGTAGAGTTTATTTATACAGCAACTATAACAGATTATAATGGTTGTCAAAGTTCCGCAAATGTGCCTATTTTCTTTGACCCATTAATTTATATTCCAAATGCATTTACACCTAACGGTGATGGATTTAACAATGTATTTAAAGCTGAAGCATTGAACATTCAAGAATTTGAAATGCTCATTTTCAATCGTTGGGGAGAGCTCATCAAAACCTTACATCATCAAGATGAAAGTTGGGACGGCTCATACAATGGCGTTCAAGTTTTGGATGATGTATATGTTTGGCAAGTAAGGTATGTTGATTTAAAGAATATTGCACACACCTTAAGGGGACATGTCACAGTGCTTAAATAAAGCGCTCGTCCACTTCCATTACTTCACCGCAGTTGTTACAAGTTCTAAGTTCTTCTGAAGTATAGAATTCTTTGAAACGGGGTTGAAAGTCTTTTTCAACGTTCGTCAAGTCAAAGTAAGTAGCGTGTAATTGATTGTTGCAGTTATCACAGAACCACATGAGTCCGTCTTTACAATCAGTACCTTTTCTGACTCTCTCCACAACTAAGCCTACTGAATTAGCCGGTCTTACTGGGTTATGAGGAATCTTTGCTGGTAATAAAAACATATCACCCGCTTTGATATCCACTTTTCTGGCCTGACCATCCTCCTGAATCGTTACTACGATATCTCCTTCAAGCTGATAAAACAACTCCTCTGTTTCGTTGTAATGATAATCCTTTCTCGCGTTTGGACCTCCAACGATCATCACAATGTAATCACCTGATTGAACATATAAGTTCTTGTTAGAAACTGGTGGTTTTAGAAGGTCTCTGTTTTCTTTGATCCACTCTTGTAAGTTAAAAGGTGCTGCTATTGCCATGATGTTCAAATTTTATCCCTAAAATAATAAAATAGCAGTAAACCTGTGTTTTCATGAAGAGATTTGGCTGCCTTAATCGTCTATTAGCTTTTAGTTGACTCCCAAAGTCAAAGGTTTGTGTAAAATGCAGCTCAGCTTCTTCTGTCGCTGCCCCACAATTAACACCTCCCACTACTTTGCTTTGTCAAGCTATCAGCCACCGCCTGGGCAGAATAAAAAAATCGCCCTGGTCAGTGACCAAGGCGATTCCTTTTTTTAGTATGTCAATTAAGCTTATTGCTTAACAACTCTGATTTCCTGAGTAATACCTTCAGAAGTCAACTTAAGTAAGTAAACTCCATCTGCATAATCCTCAACATCTAACTTGATGATATTTCCTGAAACAGTGTAAACACCATTCATTCTCTTACCAGCAAGGTCATACACTTCAATAGTTGTAGTAGCCGTGTAATTTGTCATTTGAATATTCAATTGATCATGAACCGGGTTTGGATAAACATTCATTACCAAATTGTTTTCCTCAAGTCCAACACAATCAATAATCGTAACTGTAACGGTTGATGAATCTGCCGCACAAACTCCGTTGTCAACTACATAATGGTAGTCGTAATTGCCAGCTGGCTCTCCATTAAACGTAACCAAAGAACCAGTTAATGGATTTCCTGCATCATCATACCATGTACCACCTAGGTCAATTGTACCTGATAAACCATCAGTCAAAGCAACTGAATTAAAGTTACATCCGGCATCAACAGTTGATCCAGTTCCTACATTTGGTGCAGCCACAACAGTAATTGATGTTTCTACTGTATCTGATCCACAAATTTCTTCATGAACATAGAACATAGGGTATGTTCCTACAGGCACCCCAACTGCTGAAATAGTAGATGGAATTTCATTTCCAGGAGCTACAGTTGGATTATACCAAGTTCCTGTAGTTGTCAAGTTTCCAGAAATTGAATTGAACAAATCAAAGGCTGCATCAGCCTCACAAGCGTCAGCAGGCGTAGCTGTACCAGCATTAATTGCAGGTAATTCAGTCAATGTTAATGGGAATATTCCAGTTACGCCATCAACCTCTGAACCAATAGCTAAATAATACTTAGCTCCAGGAGTCAATCCACAAAGATTAACACCTGCTGGATCAACACCATTACATGTTGTGAAAGGATTCGAGTTTGTCGCCACAATTGAAGTGAACGTTCCAAAATCTGAACAATCTGTTGTCGTGAAGACCTCTAACATATTGTCAAAATCAGTTCCACAAGTTCTGATTTCTACGTGCCCTGAAGCAGGAGCAATGAAATCAAACCAAACAGTGTTAAAACCTGCAGTAGTTTCACCTACCTGCGTAGTACCATTAATATTAACATAGTTTGTCGTTGAACCATCTACTGGTACGTTGATTGAATTACAAGTTGAATCATTAGTGATAGGAGTTGCATAAACCACTGGACCATCCCATGGGTTATTTACACCACTTCCACAATCAGCCTGTACATAAAACTCATACACCCCTGGTGCTAAACCAGTTATTGTGTCAGGAATGTTTGTTGATCCTTGAGCCGTACCCGTTCCAGGTGTAAAACCTAGCGGGCCATATTCAATTATCCAAGCTGCCTCAAGTCCTCCTGGAGTCCAAGTAAATGCAACTGTATCATTAGAACCGTAAGTAATCGTCAATCCTGAAGGTGCAGGACAAGCGATAAGCGTGTTAGTATTTACAGGTCCGTCAGGGATTGAAATATCTCCACCTCCGCAATCTGCATAAACATAAAAATCGTAGTTGGTATTATCAATTAATCCTGTAACAGTTTCTGGGTTATTACCAGTCGTAACTTGAGTTCCTGTACCCGGAGTAAATCCAGCTGGACCATATTCAATAATCCATGAAGATTCTAAACCACCTGGAGTCCAAATTAAGTCAACAGTGTTGATTGTTTCGTTTGAAACTGCCAAACCTGTTGGTTGTTGACAAGAAATACATGCTTCTACTGCAAATGTATCAATCGCCATATCACCGTTAAATGTACCTGCACTCGTTCCTACGAATCTCATTTGAACAATATTTCCTGCATATGGAGTCAAATCAGCAGAGGCGGTTGCCCATGGATCTAGTTCATCTAATTGCAATTGCCCTGAGTCTGACCATACTTCAGTCCAAAGTACGCCATCAGTAGAAACTTCAAATCCCATTTTACCCATATCATCTCCATACATGTGATACTTCCATGTTGCTCTTGCGTCACCAACTGTTGAAGTTAAATTAACAGAAGGAGCAAAGAGGGTATCTGTGTCACCAGCAGCTCCTCCAGAAGTTTCTAAATACAAGAAACCTGTTCCACTGTAGGCACCTGAAGGGCCGGTGTTAGTAGAACCTGTTCCTCCAGCACCATCCCAAGTCCAATCAGGATCTGCCGTAGCTACCTGTGACCAATCGGCTGGAAAAGCACCTTCAAAATCTTCCACTAACAAGGTTGTTGCTGTTGAAGCAACACAGTTAAGTGGATTAATCTCAGTAGAAGCAGATAATGGTCCGTGGAAAGTACTAGAATCTCCTACAGCACATACCGCCTGTACATAAATGTCATAGGTGGTTAATCCGCTCAAACCTCCAATTGTGTCTTGAGTAGTAAATGTAGTGAATGTTGTTCCTGTTCCTGGAGTAAATCCTTCAGGACCGTATTCAATTAACCATTCTGTTTCAGTGTTACCAGCTGCCCAAGAAAAAATGATTGAATCATTATCTGCCGCTCCTACTACAGACAATGCTGTTGGAGCAGGACAAGTAGGGTAATAGAATCTTACACAAGAATTGTTCGTTAAGAATGTAGGATCATTATTTGAAATATTGAAATCAGTCACTGGTCCAGCTGCACCAATATCTGCATTCGCTGCATAATCATCTGCTGCATCTGTTCCTCCAAACACAACATCATCATAGACAAAGAAAATTTCATTGGTCGTCTCAAAAATTTGAACTTGGAATGTCACCGTTGGATCACCAATAGCACCAGAGAAGTTACAAATGTTATCCCACTGAACTATAGTGATTCTGTTAGGCGCTGTACCCACAACTTCATAATATACATTCCCTGTTTCTTCATCTAGATCATCTCCCCAAGGGTGGATACCATCATCCAATGTGTTCATATCTCCTCCGTATCCAACGGCTCCTGTCAAAGTCCCCAAGTCTATTCCACCATTGTTTCCAACAGTCATTTCTGTAATAATGGTTCCTTGGTAAATAAAAGGGTAATCCAAGGTTACACCTGCTTCACCATCATCTGTCAAGCCTAAATCAGTTCCTGTTCCTGAAATATCTTGAAAACCTAATGTAGGGCAAGAGTTATCCCATCCCATAAACGTAAACGGAGCAACATCATAAGTATTGAAAGATACAGGCCCATGATATGCTGAAGTATCTCCTACACTACAAAAGCTTCTTACGTAACCCTCATAGAACGTGTTTGGTGTCAATCCTGTCAGGTTAAACCCAGTGTTTGTACCTGCTGCCACAGAAGTTCCTGTTCCAGGTGTAAACCCAACCGGTCCATACTCAATGAACCATGCTGTTGCTGTTCCATTCTCAGTCCAATCGAAATCAGCTGTTGTTGATGTGAAATTGTAAGCCGCTAATCCATTTGGTGTCGGACAAGTAGGCATTTCTGAAACTCCAACATCATCCAAAAGCATGTCGTTGTCATAATCAAATGAATCTCCACCTGATTCAGCTCTGAATCTAAATTGCAATAGGTTGGCACCGTAAGTTAAACCACTTACGTTATACCCAAATTCAACCCATTGGAATCCAAAATCTCCAGAGATAACGTCAACCGGCACCCATCCACCAACTCCGTCAGAAGCTTCAACATGAATCTCATTGAAAGTTGTAACTGAACCACTGTTATTGTGACTCATAATCCAGAAACTTAAGTAAGGAGTAGTGAGTGCTGTGGCATCAATAATTGGCGACTGTAAAATAACACCAGCATCTGTAACTGATTGATCTACCCAAGTGTAATTGTTTGCTGATCCACTCGTGTGATCAACAATAGTTGGATTCGTTCCAAAATCAGGACTTCCAGTATAAACCCAAGGACCTCCCTCCAGTCGTAGCTGATTGTGACCAGCAAGGAGGGTCAACCGTAGTTGTAAACGTCTCAAGCCAAGGAGCTATCTCCGGGGCGGGACATTGCCCAAAAACAATCGTTCCGATCATTAGTGAGGCAAAAAGTAAAATTTTTCTCATAATTTTTAATCGTTTAATTCATGTACAAAATTACAACATGCCAATCCAAGTTGCTGTATTATTCTGTTTAGAACTAAACAATCTAGTCATTAAGAAGTTCAAAAAAAATCGCCTTGGTCAATAACCAAGGCGATTCCTTTTTTAAGTATGTTAATTAAGCTTATTGCTTAACAATTCTTACTTCTCTAACAGAGTCTTCAGAAGTAACTTTTATGATATAAATACCATCCGCAAAGTTAGTTAAATCAAAATCAATAATATCTCCATTCGAAATTACCGGAGAAATCATCAACTTTCCTGATAAATCTAATAATTCAATTTTCGCTTGAATTCCTGAGTTAAGGTTTACACTTACCGAATTTTGGGTCGGATTTGGATAAACCGCAACCTGAATGTCATTTTCATTCAGAGATGCACAATCAATTACAGTTACAGTAACCGTAGCTGAGTCTGCCGCGCACACTCCATTGTCAACTACATAGTGATAATCATAAGAACCCGCTGGTTCCATATTGAAAGTAACTAATGAACTTGAAAGTGCGTTGCCGCCGTCATCATACCATGTACCTCCGAAATCAATAGTCCCAGACAGACCGTCTGCTAAACTAACCGACTCATAATTGCACCCTGCGTCAATTGTTCCACCCATTCCAACATTTGGTAGATTGACGATTGTCATTGAAGTTTCAACTGTATCTGATCCACAAATTTCTTCATGAACATAAAATAATGGATATGTACCTGCAGGAACACCAACTACTGAAATTGTGGAAGGTAATTCGTTTCCTGGAGCTGCAATTGGATTATACCAAGTTCCTGTTGTAGTCAAGTTTCCAGATATAGATGTAAATAAATCTAAAGCAGTCTCATCTTCACATACGTCAATAGGCATTGCCGTTCCTGCTTCAATAGCAGGCAACTCAGTCAGGGTAAGAGGGAATGTTCCAACATCTCCATCAGCTTCAGAACCAATAACTAGATAGTACATATTCCCTGGAGTTAATCCACACAAGTTGATCCCTGCTGGATCAAAAGTACCAGGACATGATGCAAACGGGTTTCCAGTTGCTCCATCAACTAAATTCAAAGTTCCAAAGTCAGAGCAATCAGTTCCTTCATAAACTTCCAGCATGTTGTCAAAATCATTGCCACATGTTTGAATTTCTACGTGCCCTGAAGCAGGCGCGATAAATTCAAACCAAACAGTATTGAAACCAGTAACCGACTTTCCTGTTTGAGTTGTAGCTCCGACATTGGCATAAACAGTTGTTGAACCATCAACAGGAACTGTGATTGCATCACATGTTGAGTCATTCACAATTGGAGCAACGTATGTAATTGGACCTGTCCATGGGTTATTAAGTCCAGCACCACAATCAGCTTGAACGTAAAAATCATAAACACCTCCAGGCATTAATCCAAATGTAGTATCTGGGAAGGTTGTTACATTGGTTAGTGTTCCATTACCCATTCCAGGCACGAAACCTGAAGCACCCCATTCAACATTCCATGCGGCTTCTGTTCCACCAAAAGTCCAGGTGATTGAAGCCGTATCATTAGATGTATATTCAAACATCAAGCCTGTCACAGGATCACATACTACATCAGTAGCAAATGTTCCAGGCCCAGCAATACTACTTGTATCTCCACCTCCACAGTCAGCATATACATAGAAATCGTAAACTGTATTATCTATCAAACCACTTATTGTATCTGGGTTTGAAATTGAGTTATGGATCATTCCAGTGCCTGGAGCAAATCCAGTAGGTCCGTATTCAATTATCCAGTTAGTTTCAGTTCCATTAGAAGTCCATGCTACTTCAATCGAATCGATTGACGAATAAGAAGACACAATGTCCGAAACAGCTGGACAAGTAGGATAGTAAAAACGAACACATGAAGTTGCCATTAAAAATGATTGGTCGTCATCAGATAAGAAAAAATCTTGATTAGGACCGGCTAAGCCTACTTCACCATTACCGGCAAAGTCATCACCAGCTTCTCCACCTCCAAATTCCTTGTCGTCATAAACAAAATAAATTTCGTTCGTAGATTCATGAAGTTGAACCTGGAAAGTTACAGTTCCTGCACCGTTTGAATAGTTGTTACTATTGTTCCATTGAATTATAGTAACCCTATTCGGTGCTGCTCCAATGACTTCATAGAAAACATCACCTGTTTCAGAATCTAAATCATCCCACCAAGGGTAAGCTCCATCAGTAGCGGTCGTAATATTTCCCCCAGTACCAACGTTTCCCGTGGTAGTACCGAATACCATTCCTCCGTTATTTCCAAGAGTGATCTCGTTAAAAACATTACCTTGATAAATCATAGGATAATCCATAACAATTCCTTGCTCTCCGTCATCAGATAAATCGTATCCTACTCCAGTTGTTGAAATATCCATAAAACCACCAGTAGGACATTCCAAATCAAATTCCATAAAAGTGAATGGCGCCGTGTTGTAAGTATTAAATGCCACCGGACCAACATAGTTTGAAGTATCCCCAACTCCGCATATACTTCTTACATAAGCTTCGAACAAGTTGTCAGAAGGCAGTGAGTTCAATAAAAAAGAAACATTCGTACCTGCAAGTACATCAGTTCCCGATCCTTGAGTGAACCCAGGAGCTCCGTACTCAATTATCCAAGAGGTAGCCCCTCCGTTTTCAGTCCAGCTCAGTTCCACTGATGAAGTAGTTGAATTCGCTGACACAAGAGCAGAAGGATCTAAACATGAAGGCGCTGGACCAACGTATTCCCAAGTAGCCGTATGACAAGCAAAATCCGTGCTGCAAAAACCATCATCCAAATTCGCTTGAGAATAATAGGTTCCGTCATAAGTTGCTGTGAATGTCACGGGACTTGTTCCAGAAGCGATAGGTGTAAATGTATTGTCATAGACAGTTACAAAATTACTTGCACCACCGGTGTAAGTCACCTCATAATCAATACCTGTAACTCCCATATCGATTTGTTGATATTCTCCTGCATAAGCACAAGTGGTATACTGAACCACATCACCAAAACTTGCCGGGGCATTACCGCCGAGGTAGCTTGTACCAATTGGACATTGGCTAAATCCAATGGTACCCAGCAGAAGACCTGCTCCCAATAAGTAAATTTTTCTCATAATTAATCGTTTAATTTTATGTTGTTTGCAAAGTTAAAACATTTTAAGTCCAGAGTAAAGAGATTTCTAGTTCCAAACACTAATTATTTGGTTGAACAACTATTTAAACCCAGAACATCCCAAAGTCTAATTTAGTTCTCAAACGTTTATCATGCTACTTATGGTTGAGTCTGCCAGGGTGAGTTACTTAGATTTCAGATTTTTCTCATGTTTTTTTTTCAACACTATTGGGTTCATTTGTTTTTTTAACTACTTCGTGACCGGCTATTAATGTGCAAGACAAAACACTGCTATGCATTATTTAACAATTTTTGTTAGAAAACAATCAAAAAAAATGTAGAATCTCAATGCAAGGTTATTCATTATGAATCAATCAATAAATATTTATTTGTTAGTTTTTAACAATTCTAATTGTCTCGATAATAGAATTGAAGTTGATCTTAAGAAAATAGACTCCAGCTTCTAAATTGGACACGTCAACCACTAATCGATTATTAATAAAATGAAAGTCGTTTTGGGTAAATTCACCATTAATATTAACTATCTCAAATGAGATGTCGAATGTTATATCTGAGAATTCGATATTTAAAAAATTTTGTGCAGGAATAGGATAAACAGAGCTTACCCATTCTAAATCTTCAATTGACGCACAGTCTATAATTTGAACATTTACGATTGATGAGTCTGCAGGGCACCCTCCATTGTCAAACACATACCAATGACTATAAATTCCAGGACTTTCGCCTGCATAATTCACAATACCATTGGGTATAGTGTCACCATTTACATCTTTCCAGATTCCTCCAATAGTGATTGTTCCATTCAAACCGTTGAATAAATTCACATCTTCATGATCACAGATATGATTGATGATTCCGCCATTTCCTACACTCGGCATTTCATGAATGGTAATTGAAGTTTCAACTTGATCTTGATCACATTGGTTTTGATCTACATAAAAGAAAGGGTATGTACCAGGAGGAGTTGCCGATAAATCAATTGAGTTAGGGAATTCATTTCCTGGAGCCACTGTTGGATTGAACCATGTTCCTCCATTCGTTTCATTATCAGTAATGGTGTTAAACAAATCATAAAGCGTCACATCATCACAAACATCTTGAGGGTCGGCGTTTCCAGCTGAAATCAATGGTATTTCTGTTAATGTTAACGGAAAGATGCCTTCATCTCCATTTTGCTCGCCCGCAACTACCAAATAATAAGTATTTCCTGGTATTAGGTCACACATATTTAAACCCGCCGGGTCAAATGTTCCCGAACATGAAGTGAAAGGATTACCAGTTGCCTCATCTTGTAAATTAAAACCTGAAAAAGCAGAACAGCTTGCTGCACTGTAAACCGCAATCATGTTATTAAAATCATTTCCACACGTATTGATTTCAAGATGACCTGTAGATGGCGCAACAAATGTAAACCAGGCGGTATGAAAACCGTTGGTAGGCTCACCCACTTGTTCAGTTGCACCAATATTTGAATAGTAAGATGTTGACCCATCAACTGGAACACTAATAGCACTGCAAACGTCATCATTAGTTATTGGTGTTGCATAGGTTATAGGTCCGGTCCATGGATTATTTACACCCGAACCGCAATCTGCCTGAATGTAAAAATCATAAATCTCTCCATTTGCTAATCCAAAAGTTGTATCTGGAACAAGGGTCACGGTAGATGACGTTCCTGTTCCTGGAGTATATCCTGACGGTCCATACTCAATAATCCAAGCAGGCTCTAAGCCTCCAGGTGTCCATGTCATTGCCGCCGTATCATTACTTGTGTATGTAAAAGAAAAACCAGTTGGAGCTGGGCATGCAATTTCGGTATCAATATTCACTGGGCCAGCCGGAATTGAAGTATCTCCACCTCCACAATCAGCATACACATAAATATCATAGTTAGTGTTATCAATCAAACCCGACAAAGTGAAAGGATTAGTTCCAGCCGCAAGCTGGGTTCCAGTTCCAGGCGTAAATCCTGCTGGACCATATTCAACAATCCACATGGTTTCGGTTCCACCGTTAGTCCAATCTAAATCTACTGATGTTGTAGTTATGTTCGAAGTATTCAAGGCAGTTGGCCCGACACATGAGATACATGCTTCCACTTGAAATAAATCAATTGCAACATCTCCGGTAAAACCATTCCCTCTTGTCCCTATAAATCGGACATCAAGAACTGATCCGGCGTAAGCAGTTAAATCAACTTCTACTTCTATCCAAGCAGCTGCCTCTGAAGTTTGTTGTTGACCTGATTGAGACCATAACTCTGTCCAGGTAGTGCCATCAGTCGAAACCTGAAAAGCGACTGAACCCATATCTGCACCAAACATGTGGTAGGCAAAAGTTGCACGAGCAGCTCCAACTGTGGACATTAAATTTACTGTTGGTCCATTGAGCGTATCTGTATCACCCAATAAACCTCCTGAACACTCAAGATAAACATACCCTGAGTTACTAAAGGCTCCCGAAGGGCCAGTTCCGCTTGATGTTGTATTAAAAGTATCATAATTCCACTGTGGATTTGTGAAAGCGGTGTTTGTCCAGTCAGAAGGGAATCCTCCTTCAAAATCTTGAGTATAGATAATTATTGGAGCACCAGAGCTACAGGTTAATGGGGGTAATTGGCTGTATCCAATCACTGAAATAAATAGGGCAAACAGTAAGTAAAAGTTCTTCATCATAAATTGGTTAGGTTCAGGGCAAATCTATGGCATTCATCTCTTGAAGATAAGAAATTGTTTTATCCTTAACAAGTTGACAAATGCACGTTTAGAATTAGATTAACCAAAAAAGCCCGATTATCCGTGATGGATTTGTATTTTTGAGCTAAACACAAGACGCATGAACTTAGATTTATCAGATAAAACCGCCATTGTATGCGGATCGACACAAGGAATTGGAAAATCAGTAGCTATGGAATTAGCATCAATGGGTGCTCAAATTATCTTAGTTGCTCGAAACGAGGAAAAGCTGAAGGCTGTTCTCAATGAGCTTCCAAATCCAGAATCTGTATCCCATGATTACTTGGTGGCTGATTTTTCTAAGGCAGATGAATTAAAATCAAAACTAGACAGTTATTTACCAGGTAAAACGGTTCATGTATTGATCAACAATACTGGTGGACCAGCAGGTGGGCCGGCGAACGAAGCATCTATTGATGAATACAGAATTGCATTCAATATGCATTTAGTTTGCAATCAAATTTTAGTTCAATCTGTAAAAGAAAGCATGAAAACAGCAGGTTACGGAAGAATCATTAATATTATCTCAACTTCTGTCAAACAACCTCTCCCAAATTTAGGAGTTTCGAATACCATTAGAGGAGCAGTTGCCAATTGGTCTAAGACTCTAGCAAACGAACTAGGACAATTCAACATTACAGTTAATAATGTATTGCCTGGAGCCACTAATACAGCTCGTCTTAAATCTATCATTGAAAATAAAGCAGCCAAAACTGGAAAGAGTTATAATGAAATTCTGAATGAAATGAGTGACGCTTCACCTATGAAACGTGTAGCTCAACCAGAAGAAGTCGCTAACGCAGTTGCTTTTCTTGCATCACCAGCTGCCAGCTACATTAATGGAATAAACATCCCAGTTGACGGAGGAAGAACTAAAAGTCTTTAACATTCAGACGTGCTGAAAAAGCGGTGTTATGAATCCGCTTTCTTATGCCAAAATTATAGATTCGATTGTTCACTTTTGGATGAACACGATTACTGAGAAATATGTAAATCAAGTCTTCAGCAGGGTCGATCCAAAAACATGTTCCGGTAAAACCAGTATGTCCATAGGTTTGTAAAGAACAAGAATCTGCCATTCCATAACCTGAAGTGGTGATTGCTTTTTTATTGAAACCGAGCCCCCTGTGCGTTTCGGGTTGAGCCGAAGTAAATTTTGAAACGGTTTCTTCATTCAAAAAACGTTGGTTATTATACTCTCCTTTGTTGAGCAACATTTGGCAAATCACCGCCATGTCATTTGTAGTAGAGAACAGCCCAGCGTTTCCAGCAATACCTCCCATTAATGCCGCATTAGGATCATGCACATACCCTTGTAATAATTGCTTTCTCCAATAACTTTCATCTTCAGTAGGCACAATTGAATTCACATCATATTTTCTTCTAGGCTTATACATGGTGCGTTCAAGTCCTAGTGGTCGGTAGTAAGTGCTATACAGAAACTCCTCAAACAAATTGATTTTTGCCAATTCATCTTTTGACTGATTAAACCCAAACTCTTTTGGGTTGTTATCAATGATACTTTTGAACATCATATAAAGTGTGTTCATACTGACATCACTGTACTTGTATGGCTTGGCTTTATCCAGCCAAATTTGATTCAACTTAATCCACATGGAATCGGCATACTCTTTATCCAAATACAAGTTTTCTGCAACTTCAATGCAGTATGTGGTGTCTTTTTGATCACAGTAATACTTGTCAAATCGGCCGACCTCATCATTGGAATAAAGCATATAGTGCAAAATTGGAAAACCAGCTGGCAATCCACTCGTGTGTGTAAATAATTCTTGAAAGGTAATATTCCTTATTGTGCTTGGATAAGGCATATAATCTTTTAGGGTATCCGGTAGGTAACCCTCCAAGCTATCATCTAATTCATACATTCCTTTTTCATAGAGCTTCATCCCAACCAGAGTAGTAGACAACACCTTGGTGATTGATGCAAGGTCATAGATCGACTCATGAGTTACCATTTGCTGTCTTTGGTAGGAGTGATGCCCGAACTGCTTGTTGTAGATAATACATCCATTTTTAGCAAGCAATACTTGGCAACCAGGAAACGCCCTACCGTTCATGGCATTCTTTACAAACCAGTTAATCTGATTCAAGGTATCTGAATCATAGCCTACAAACTCAGCCGAAGTACGCGCCAATTTAAAGGCTTCTTGCTTATTAGTTACTTGGATTTTATTTGAAATAAAATGTTCAGCCTCCACATTTATTCTCCCCGCCAATTGTTGAATCAAAATATCCATTTTAAAACCCTCGTAGTTAGGCACGAAAACAAGGTTTCTAACTTTAGACAGGACATCATATTGGTTTGGATTTTGAAAGCAAACGATTACTTTTTTATCTCCCGCCACAGTTGACAATTCATTTGCAAAAGCATTTGTGATTGAATCAGGCACAAGATAGATATCGATTTTCGTTGTCGAAGGATTAAAATTCTTTTGATTGATTTCATGCTTATCAATACTCAAACGGTTTTCTTGTCGGATATCTTTTAAAACTCGGTGATTATTCTCAGAGTGCACCACAACCTTTTCTTTCAATGGCAACAGATTATCTTGATCGGATAAGATCGCCACTGAATTGTGCGCAAAATTCAACTTTGAATATTCGATTTCAGCACTAAGGTTTTGTTTAGTTGTGGGTAATTTGCTTTTTTGATTGAGCACTCTTTTTAAACTTTCAGTCATCCACTCTGATGATACCGCTTGTTCACTGCTCAGCAACATTGATTTTTCAATTGGAACCCTTACCAAGTCAGCACCTTGTTCTAGATAGTTCAGTGCTTTTTTTGTTGGACATTGGACAACAAAGAGTCCTTTAAAAGATGTACTATTTCTGAAGCCATTGAAATCAACTGAGTCGTACAAACTCAATTCAACCTCAACATTGCCAGATGCTTGATTGAGTTGCGCCAAGAAGTCATTGAAATCAATAGCTGCATTTTCATCTTTGAATGAGTTTGAAAATATATTTACACCCAAGTTCTCAAAAAGCGAGTCTCTGAATTCTTTGGGAGGAACATGTTGTTGGTTGAATTGAAGTAATCCAAAACGACCTTTAGAGAATATGTTCCACAGTGCGAACGATTTGTTTGCTTTGGAAGCTTCCCAATAATCGTAAGAAGGCAGTTGCAAAAGCTCATTGAAATTTGTGAGATATGCCGGATGGATGATATCAAGGGTATCTAACTGTTGCCTAATAAATGTTATTGAATCCGGATGCCAATTTTCTAATTCTAGGTAAGCAGGCTGCTCTTGAGCAATCCAACGAATTAGTGAATCTGCATTGTTTTGATAGGATGCAGGCACCTGTATAATTACATGTTGCATGAGTTGTTGGTGCGTACTCAATTCGCCCACGATAGAATCTACCCACAAATTCGGTGCTTCAATAATTGGTTCCTCTATTTCAATTACAGGATCTTCTATACATCCAATTAAGATGAGACTTAAAAAAAGTAGAAATAAGAGATTCTTTTTCATTGGGTTAGCCATTAAACCCAAATGTAATGATTTACCTCAGAATTGTGATGTGCCCAGTAAATTCGTGAACGGTTTCTTCACGATCTACTATTCTCGCTTTATAGACGACTACGTTATCAGGAACAATCATTTTCTTGTACATGCCGTCCCACCTGAAATACTGATCAGTTGTCGCATAGATTAATTCTCCCCAACGATTGAATATTTGAAATTCAAAATCAATGGCGCCAATTACTGACACTTCGTAATCTGTATTCAATCTACCACCATCCGGAGTAAAGGCATTTGGAGCGTAGAAATAGAATTCTGGTTTGACATACACAGGTTTAGTAACAGTATCTGCACAACCTATTTCATTGTAAGCAATTAATGTCACATCATACCAACCCCATGGATTGTAAGTTGTATTTGGAGAGTTGGCAGTTGAATAATCACCATTTCCGAAATCCCAGTCCCAAGTTACACCACCTGAAGATGTATTTTGGAAGGATACTAAGAGATTCTCCATAGGTTCATCCGTCAACACATTAAAGTCAGCTGTTGGTCTTACCACCTCAACAGTAGTGCTTCCTTCAATGCTATAGGTTGCACAAGCATCTTGCACTGAAACCGTGTAAGTCGTTGTCACATTTGGTTTAACGTTGATTTCTGGAACCGTTTCACCCGAGTGCAACCAGTAATAGGTGTAGTTTCCAAGACCTTCAGATGCTTCCACCCAAATATCTGCAGAATCTCCAGGACAAATCAATTGATCAGGACTCATTTGCAATTCAAGCACAGTAGCTTCAACGGTGACCGTAATGTTCTGAGCTATTTCAACACCACATCCGTCAGAGACCGTAACCGTGTAAACAGTAGTAACCATTGGCGAAATATCTAAAGATGTTCCTGAACCCAGGGTAGTACCTCCAGCTGACCAAGTGTAAGTATACTGCCCCTCTCCGCCTGTTGCCTCCGCGTATAACGTCTGAGGTGTGTTAGGACATAACACTGACGTGTCAGGTGAAGTCACCATAATGAGTGGTGGATAGGTTGGCACATTCACAGTTCCTGAAACAGTGATTGGAACACCCAGGCAAGCATCATTCACCGTCACATCATAAGAAGTTGTTACCGTTGGATTTACGGTGATTTCATCTTGAGTTCCTCCAACACTCCAGTTGTAAGTATAATCAGGAAGACCTCCGCTAACAAGTACTTTTAAAGTGGCATCTTCACCCGGGCAATGAACGGTCACGTCATTGACAGAAGCCTGTAATTCATCCACATCTTGAATGTTCAGAGGAAGTGTGATGAAATTTGAATTTCCACAAGGATCCGGTTGGTCAAGTTGTATTATTACTGTCTCCAAACCTTCGGTAATCGCATCAGCAAAAACGTCAAAAGTGAATGAAACCTGCGTTTGACCAGGGTTGAATGTGATACTATTTGGAATATTTCCGTAATCCACTCCTTCAGTCGCAGTTCCGCTCAAAATGACCGGAATGGTTAAAGCATCAGCCGCAACTGATTGTTGTCTTGCAATTGTTACAGTTGCCGTTTCACAGCCTTCAGCCATAGTTGTGTTATCTCCAAAACCGTCCAAAGCCAAATCAGCACTCATTTCGATTGGAGCAAAACTTTCTAAACTATTTGCTTCTAAGAATATTCCTGAGTCATAAGCACCATCTCCCGCATCTGCAATTGCAACTACCAAGTGATACGTTTCACCACATTCAACTTCAGCAACTGCTTCCATGACTTGTGTGAAACCATCATATTGAATGTAAAAATCACTGCTGTTGTTAGGAGCCGTTGTACCTGTTCCGTTATTGATATAATACGAACAGTTTTGACAAGGGCCAGTATTCGCTGAACCATTGTTAATGTTATCAATTGATACCACACCTCCACCTCCGGGAATAGTGGCCATGTTATATGTTCCTCCGAATCCAGGACCAGAAATGAAAAATGCAAAGGCATCATTGAATCCGCCATCAACGTACTCTGGGTATTCTTCAGATCCAAAAACATATCTAAATTTCACGGTGTCTGATTGCGGCACAAAGTCAAACTCAAGTATGGCAGCATTGTAAGTGTCTGCACCTGCTAAATTGGTCAATGCCGCATACCCAGGTTGATTGTTATCTACCCCTGCTGATCCTTCATCATTTGGTCCATGAGGGCCTTGTGCTCCTCCCAGAACCCCACCAGAGTTCAATACAGTTCCCGTTGTCAGAATAATTCCACTGTTCAACCCAAGGTTTGTATTGGCACCATTGAAAGAACCAATGGCATCTGCATGCCCATTGTATGTAACATTTGAGACAGCAACACCGTTTCCTACTAAGACATCCTCCACTAATTGTGTGGGTGTTTGAGCAGTTGAAGTAGTCAATTGAGCAATAGAATCCACTCCCCAAAAAGAGGCAAGAGAAACTAAAGCTATTTTGACTAATTTTATCATTTGGTATTGTGATTTGCTCTTGAAGCAATCGTTCAATCTATAAAGGTAACTTTTTCAATTGATTAGTAGCTGTTTATTAAGAACGTTTAACAAGTGAATAAGTTGTCTTGAAGAGTGCAAAAAACGAGCCAAATGTAGTAGGTGTTTATTTAAATCGATTTTAGAAAGAAAAGAATGTTGAAGCAAGAGGGAAAATGGAAATCATTTTGGTCGAGAATTCGTGAAAAGCATAAATTAAGCTTCACGGACGACACCACCTATGACGAAAAATGGAGTTTTAACGTTTCCTCTTTAAATTTGTGGACACTGCTTCTCGCCTATTCGATAGTTTTAGGCACCGCTTTATTCTTCTTGTTCAAATTCACACCACTACACCGACTAATCATTGGGGATAATGGAGCAGTGAACTATAGTCAAATTCAAGATAATACTGTCGCAATAGACTCTCTTCATTCAAAAACAAAAAGTACACAATTGTATCTAGAAGATTTGAAAAAGATATTAAATGATGAGCCTTTTCAAGACTCATTATATACATCTGAAGATAGTAGCTTAGAAAATTATGAGGCGAATTTTGAGCGCTCAAAAGAAGATTCTTTATTACGAGAGAAAATCGAAACTCAAGGAAATGAAGCTCCAAAAATCAACTATGACTTTTTCTACAGTCCTGTAAAAGGAATTGTATCAAAATCATTCAGTTCAGGAAAAAAACACTTTGGAATTGATGTTGTCACTGAACGAGATGTTCCAATTAAAGCATGTTTAGAAGGTACAGTGATTTATGCCTCATGGACTACTGAAGACGGACATTTCTTATTGATTCAACATAAAAACCAGTACGTATCGGTCTATAAGCACTGTTCTTCACTGCTAAAAAAAGTGGGGGATAAAGTGCAGTCTGGTGACCCAATAGGGTTGGTGGGAAACACCGGCGAGCACAGTAGCGGTCCGCATTTACATTTTGAACTTTGGCAAAATGGCACACCTCTAAATCCTGCCGACTTCATCAATTTCGCCAAATAATTCTCATTTTTTAGGACAATTCTTTTGTATTCGCTACTGATTTTCTTTAGGAATATGTACTTTTGAACTCTTATTTTGATTTGTACAATTCATGTGGTTTAAACTCTCTCAATTTATCCTTCGAAACAGAGTCCTCATTCTTGGGGTCATCCTTCTGATTTCTTCATTGTTAGGGTATTTTGGATTGACCAATATTAAGGTTGACAACACTTATGGTACCATGTTACCAAAAGATTCTCAACCGAAAAAAGATTATCAATTACTAAAATCAGCATACGGTGGAAATGAGAGTTTACTCATCTTCGCTATCCAATCAGACGACCTATACCAATTAGATAATTTTAATGCTTGGTATGAAATGGGAGAGCGCATTAAGGAAAATGATGCGATTGATAGTGTTATATCAGAAGCTCATTTATATCAGGTATACAAAGATACGGCAAATAAGCGTTTTGGATTTGAAAAAGTCATTACTCAAAAACCATCCTCTCAAGCGGAGCTTGATTCGATAAAGAACATTGTTAGGGGAAATCCTTTTTACGAAAATTTGCTGTACAACCCTGAAACAAATGTTTCATTAATGATGGCGTTTGTATCAGAGTCTATCATGGTGGACATTAAAAAAGCAAATGTTTTATTTGATGTTGAGGATATTGCCTATGAATACGAAGATCAACTAGGTGAAGTCAGAGTTTCTGGAATGCCGCACATTCGTGTAGCGGTTGGGGCGAAACTTAAAGGTGAGCTGGGGCTATTTATTGCCCTGTCTATTGGAGTTACCTCTCTTCTACTATTTATCTTTTTCAGGTCTTTGAAGATTGTGCTGATCTGTAACATGGTCGTTTTTGTTGGAGTGATTTGGTCGCTCGGATCAATAGGTGCCTTCAACTTCCAGCTATCGATTTTAATGGTATTGATTCCGCCTTTGATTATTGTGATATCCATACCAAACTGTATTTTCTTAATCAACAAGTTTCACCAAGAGATTATTGAGCATGGAAACAAGGCAAAAGCACTTTCTAGAGTTATTCAAAAGATTGGTAACGCAACCTTCTTAACCAATTTAACTACTGCTTTAGGTTTTTCTACCTTCATCTTCACTAATTCAGAAAGACTCGCTGAATTTGGTATAATCGCCTCGTTGAACATTCTAGTCGTATTTTTACTCTCCATCACTATTCTTCCGATTATACTTAGTTACAGCGCAATTCCGAAATCAAAACACTTGAAGCATTTAGAAAAGCAATGGTTGCATCTTGCGGTTGAGAAATTAGAATACTTGAGCTTATACAAGAGAAAATGGGTTTACGGAATAACGGCACTATTGATAGTAGTTGCTGGATTCGGAATTTCTTTGATTAACGCAACTGGTAATATTACAGGAGATTTACCTAAGAATGATCAGATTACAACTGACTTAAAATTCATAGAACAAAACTTTGGAGGTTCGATACCATTTGATGTTTTATTAGACACAAAAAAACCAAATACTTTTTACAATCGCTTTGAAGAAATAGAGCAAGTTCAAGATTATCTGGCAAGCTTTAATGTTTTCAGCAAGTCTATTTCATCTACAGATGGAATCAAAATGCTGAACATGGCCTACAGCAATAATAACCCAGATAAATTTGAAATACCTTCTCAACAAAAGCTAATCAGAATATCTGATTATCTAAAGAACTCTGAAACACAAGCCGGAAATACAAATTTGGCAGACTCTGTTCGCACGCTAACACGCATCTCGTTGCAAATCAAAGACACGGGGTCATACGAAATCAAAGAAATTGTTGAAACTATCAAGCCAGTTATTGATTCTATCATCAATCCAGATAAAGACAAATTAGCGGCTGAGTTTGCAGAAATTAAAGCAGCAAGTGGTGAAAGTAAGACAGCTAAAATCAATGCCTTGTTTGCAAGTACACCGAATGTTGAGTACAATTTGAGAGAAATGTATCAGCTGGAACTTTCAGAAGAGACATCAAGTGTATTTGGTGATGCAAATTTTAACGACAGTTTAGATTTGGCGATTCAAAAAGAGAATTGGGATGTAATCGTGACTGGAACATCAGTTGTTGCCTCCAACGGAACGCAGTATTTAGTTTCGAACCTATTTATTTCATTAGGATGTGCTGTGATTCTTATTGGATTTTTAATGGCTTTACTTTTCCGTTCATGGAGGATGGTAGTTGCCTCATTAGTTCCCAACTTTATACCTTTATTGTTTACGGCCGGTATTATGGGATTTGCTGGTATTCCGATCAAGCCTTCAACACTGCTAGTTTTTAGTATCGCGTTCGGGATCTCTGTAGATGATACGATTCACTTTTTAGCGAAGTTCAGACAAGAAATGAAAGTGCATAGACATGATTTACGAAGATGTATTTTAGTCGCGCTTAGAGAGACCGGAATTAGTATGATCTACACATCTATTGTCTTGTTCTTTGGATTCTTGATGTTCACGGGTTCTCAGTTTGGAGGAACCAAGGCACTTGGGTTATTAGTATCCCTTACCTTGCTCATAGCCATGTTTGCGAACTTGATGATTCTGCCTAGTTTATTATTGGGTATGGAAAAGAAAATTACCTCTAAAGCCTTAGGTGAACCTTTATTGCAACTATACAATGAAGAAGAGGATATTGAGCTCGAACACTTAGAGATTGAACAAACTTTAAAAAAGTATCAAGAAGAAGATTCTAAGATTAGTGCTTCAGACGAATGAACCAAATTGGCGTGAACTTGTTTTGATGAAGAAAACTAATAAGAATACCGAGATGCTTGGTCAGTTAGACACCTATCAAAACTATATCGCAAATCAGATTGCGAATACCCAGTTCCCTTCAGAACCCAACAATTTATATACTCCTGCAAAGTACATTCTTGAGCTTGGAGGGAAAAGGATGCGTCCGATTCTTTCTATGATGGCTTGCGAAATGTTTTCAGGTAAGTTTGAAAACGCAACCAACGCCGCCATGGGAGTTGAGATATTTCATAATTTCACTCTAGTTCATGACGACATGATGGATGCTGCACCTCTGAGAAGAGGAAAAGAAACAGTTCATCAGAAATGGAATGATCGTGTTGGCTTATTGAGCGGAGATGTCTTAATGATTGAGTCTTACAAAAGACTGGCACTTTACCAACCACATTTGTTACCTAAGCTCATTAAGTTATATAACGATACGGCTATTGAAGTTTGCGAAGGTCAACAAATGGATATGGATTTCGAAACCTCTGATTCGGTTTCTATAGACGATTATGTAAAAATGATCAAGCTAAAAACCGCCGTTTTATTAGGTTGTAGTTTGCAACTTGGAGCCATTGTTGGAGAAGCTTGTGATCAAGATGCTCGCGACTTGTATAACTTTGGTACTAACCTAGGAATTGCTTTCCAACTGCAAGATGATATTTTGGATGTGTATGCTGATCAATCTAAATTTGGTAAACAAGTTGGTGGAGATATTATTGCCAACAAAAAAACATTCTTATTACTAAAGGCACTTGAGCTGTCGAATGAAGATCAAAAGAAGCGTTTTGAGCAACTATTTGTTGAGTCAGACCATGAGCTCAAAGTTAGAGAAGTTAAAAAGCTCTACGCTGAATTAAACATCAAGGCAATCGCTGAAGAACAAATGAATGCTTTTTATGCTGAAGCCATGGCCAATTTGGATGCCATTAGAGTGGATGATACCAAAAAGAATCCTCTAAGAGCACTTGCCATGTTCTTACTCAACCGTGAGAGTTAATTACAGCAGAATCAATCAACTTAACATTTGACTCAATCCTACCAACGCGAACCAATTTTTGGCCGTGTTTAAAGGTATGAGAGGAGGATTATTGAGTTTGTTGTTATTGAGTCTGTTTTCATGTCAAAAAACAGATCAGGCATTCCCTGACATCACCATGGAGGGTGCTAATCATTTAGGATTTTATGTAAACCATGACGAATGGGTACCTACCACAGATCCATACTTCGAAGAAGATGAGTTGCCTATTCCCTTGCTTGAAGAAGGAAAAATCAAAATCTCAGCCAGCCGAATAGATGAGAAGAATTCAGCTCGAGATTGGTTTTGTTTGGAATTCGATAATCCAGAAATGAAGACCGGTATTTTCCCAATCAATGAAAACGGTTGTTCTGCTATTTATCAGTCCCATTTTTACGGCAATGAAGCTTCAAAAGAATCAAAGCTTTATCATCTGAATGAAGGGCATCATAATTTTGTAAATGTCAGTCGTCTCGATACTATTGAGAACATCATCAGTGGCACCTTTTCACTAAGTGCTATCTCTAACTTGGCTGACACAATCAGTATTTCAAGCGGCAGATTTGATTTGCAATTTTAGTTTCTACCTGTTAGTTCTTTGATTCGCTCTTTTCTCTTTCTCTTCTTCCTCAGCAAGCTCTTATTCAAAAACAACAGCAAGAATGCTAGACTATAATAGAGCATGAATATCGCAATCCATATTTCAACATTATAGGTGTGTCCGTAAATCCACCTGATTGGTAGAAAAGCATCCATAATTAGCCAAACGATTGGTGTTAAGGCTAACGCAATAAAAGACAAGGCTACAGCACTCTTCAGACTCTTTGTTTTTAAATGTAATAAGAAAATACTGAGTGCAAATCCAATCAAACCAGATAAAAGTCCAACAACTAAAACCGCACCTAAATCATGGGTAACGCTTCTGAGGTTGTTCACCAAAGCCACGAGAAAGCTGAACACTATGCTTGCTCCAAAATACTGTAAGGCGTGTTTCACGCTTCAATTTACTTCAAAAAAATCTTTCCGTTAATCCACTCAGGGTCTAAATCTGCGTGATATTTTTTGTAAAAGTTGATCGCCGGCTCATTCCATTCTAACACTTGCCATTCAAAACGGCCTGCGCCCCTGTCTTTTGCAGTTTGCAAAACGCGATCAAACAACAATTTTCCTACCCCTTTTCTTCGATAGCTGTTGGTCACCAGCAAATCTTCAAGATACAGGCAGTTACCTTTCCAGGTAGAATAAGAGGTGTAGAACAAAGCAAATCCAACAATTACAGCATTGTCTTCAGCCACATAACACTCAAAAGTAGGCTGGGCTCCAAAACCATCTTCTTCTAATTGCTCTATGGTATTATCGACTTGATCTAATGCGTGTTCATATTCTGCAAGTTCTTTGATTAATTCAAGAACCGCCGACATATCCGCTTTTTGAGCTTTTCGAACTGAAATATTCATGCTTATTGCGCTAAGTTAAATCGCAATGAGATACCTGTTGCAGTATTTGCCGTTGGATAGGCATTTGACAGCACTGGAGTATTTACCACTCTATCAAAATAGTATGCCACGTTTAAGTTTGGTCCTAAGTTGTAATCAACTCTGAACTTCACTGAATACATACTTTGCCCTGAGGTGTTTTGATAGATGCCCTCAATGATATTTCTTGAAATAGTTCGGTTGTTTCTGATAGATAAGTCAAAACGCATGTTCAAGTCGCTTTCAACTGATTCGTTCATAAACTTAAATGGCAACTTCACTTTTGAGAATTTGTATCCCGCTCCAATC
>Ga0189274_100199_pt1 | contig 28835 bp, 28 predicted proteins | sample N5B1minimetaG_FD_130323 | JGI IMG/M metagenome (GOLD analysis project Ga0189274, IMG submission 130323) | Marine microbial communities from the Costa Rica Dome - N5 B1 mini metaG | ecosystem: Environmental > Aquatic > Marine > Oceanic > Photic zone | place: Costa Rica: the Eastern Pacific...
CATGCAGGAAGGCCATGTCACCGTCGCCGGCGAGCGTCACGACCTGCCAAAGCCCTTCCACGTTCTCGCGACCCAGAACCCGATCGAGCAGGAAGGCACCTATCCGCTGCCCGAAGCCCAGCTTGACCGCTTCCTGCTGCGCGTCGACGTGCCCTACCCGTCCCGCGAGGCCGAGCGCGCCGTCCTGCTGGCGACGACCGGTGCCGATACGGCCGAATCGGTCTCGGTGCTGGACGCCGAGGAGATTCTCAAACTCCAGGCCTTGGTCCGTCGCCTGCCCGTCGGCGAGCGGGTGCTGGAATCCATTCTCGACCTGTTGCGCCTGGCCCGCCCGGAAGATTCCGATGTGCCGGAAGTGCGGGAGGGCGTCTCTTGGGGTCCGGGGCCACGCGCCGGACAAGCCCTGATGCTCGCCTGCCGCGCCCGCGCGCTCCTGCAAGGCCGCCTCGCCCCGTCGACCGAAGACGTTGCGGCGCTGGCCGAGCCAGTGCTGAAACACCGCATGGCGCTCTCCTTCGCGGCCCGCGCTGACGGTCACACGCTGGAAGGCCTGATCAAGTCGCTGGCCGACCGGGCCGCCTGATCATGAGCCAGGGCGCCAATCGCCAGGATGAGGCAAGGGTCGTCGCGCTCCGCCATGCAGGCGAAGACGCGGCCGCCAGCCTGCCCGCCCTGCTGGCCGAAGCGGATCGCATTGCCGCGACCGTCGCCCAGGGTGTGCACGGACGGCGCCGCTCCGGCATTGGCGAGACATTCTGGCAATATCGGCATCACCGCCCCGAGGATGGACGTCAGGCGATTGACTGGCGCCAGTCAGCCCGTTCCGACCAGCTCTTCGTCCGTCAAAATGAATGGGAAGCGGCCAGCACGGTCTGGCTGTGGCGCGATGGCTCGGCCTCCATGCGCTATGCCTCGAGCCGCAATCATGGCGCAAAGATTGACCGCGCGGCTGTCTGCCAGATCGCGGTTGCGGCCCTGCTGACCCAGGGCGGTGAACGCGTCAGTGTACTCGGTGAGTCCGCCATTGCCCGTACCGGTGCCCTCGGCCTGGAGCGCGCCTCGCGCCGCCTGGCGCTGGGTCCCGGTGATGCCTCGGCGGTCGAAGCGCCCAATATTTCCCGCTATGGCCGTGTCGTGCTGGCCAGCGATTTCCTCGACCCGATCGAGACCTGGGCCTCGCGCCTGTCGCGCTTTGCGGCCATGGAGGCGCATGGCGTCCTCCTGCGCGTCGTTGATCCGGCGGAAGAGGATTTCCCTTACGCAGGCCGCACACGGTTTGAACACCCGGGTGGCGGTGAAAGCCTTCTCTTCGGACGTGCCGAGGAAGCCCGCTCGGCCTATCGCAAGCGCTGGACCGAACATGGTGAGCGCCTCGCCGACCTGGCCCGTCAATATGGCTGGACCCTGGTGACCCACCGTACCGACCGCCCGGCGACCAGCGCCGTGCTCGCCCTTTTCCGCGCCCTCGCGAGGGATGTCTGACCTGATGTTTGCTCTCGGCCCCCTCTCCTTCGGCGCCCCGCTGGCGCTGGCCGGTCTTTTGACCCTGCCACTCCTGTGGCTGCTCCTGCGCGCCACGCCGCCAGCGCCCAAACGCGCCATCTTTCCGCCGCTGCGCCTGCTGCTCGGCGCGCCGGATGATGCCGAGACCCCGCAGCATGCGCCCTGGTGGCTGATCCTTTTCCGCCTTCTGATCGCCGCGCTGGTCATTATCGCCCTGGCGCGTCCGGTCTGGACGCCGCCCAGCGTCGAGGAAGAGACCCGTCCGGCCCTGATCGTCATGGATACCGGCTGGGCCAGCGCCGCCGCCTGGAATGACATGCGGCAGGAAGCCGAGCGCCTGATCAACGAGGCCGAGCGCGAAGGTCGACCGGTGACACTGGTCACCACGGCCCCGACCGGACAGGCCATGCCCGCCCTGCGTCCCGGCAATGCCGACAGTGCCCGCCGCCAGCTGGAAACCGCCGAACCCCAGCCCTGGCCCGCCGATCGCGGGGCCACGGCCGAACGCCTCAATGCTGCACGCGCTGAAGGCGCGCTGAGTGCGCCCATGGCCGTGACCTGGCTGAGTGATGGTGTCGACAGCCGCGATGCGGCCGAGCTCTCGCGCGCCCTGGATGCGCTGGGTGATTTCACCGTGATCGAACCCGATGCCGGACGGGCCCCGCTGGGTCTCGCTGCGCCGGAACCGGCGGCTGATGGGCTGACCGTCTCTGTCCTGCGCGCTGGCGGCGATTTCCCGCGCACCGTCGCCGTGACCGCTCTTGGCAGTGATGGCCGCGCCATCGCCCGTACCGATCTGCAATTTGCCGCCGGTGAAGGGGTGGCCAGTGCCGATATCAGCCTGCCGCTCGATTTGCGCAATCGCATAGCCAGCCTGCGCCTGGATGGCAGCAGCTCGGCCGCCTCGATCCGCCTGCTGGGTGATCAATGGCAGCGCCCGCGGGTCGGACTGATCACGCTGGAAAGCGATGAAGGGCAGCCCCTCCTCTCCGATCTCCACTATGTGCGCAGCGCGCTTGGTCCGCATGCCCAGCTGATCGATGGCGATCTCGATGCCCTGCTGGCCGAGGATGTCTCGGTGCTGGTGATGACAGACAGCGCCCGCTCCGACGATCAACGCATTGTCGACTTCGTCAATGAGGGCGGCGTGCTGATCCGTTTTGCCGGCCCGCGCCTGGCCGCTCAGGGTGATGATCTCCTGCCGGTCATCCTGCGCGAAGGCGGACGCCTTTTCGGCGGATCGCTGAACTGGGATGAACCGCAACGCATCGCCAGTTTCCCGGATACCTCACCCTTTGCCGGCTTGCCCGCCGACAATTCCGCCACCATTGACCGTCAGGTCCTGGCTCAGCCGGGCAGCGCCACGCCGGACCGGGTCTGGGCCCGTCTCGAAGACGGCACGCCGCTGGTCACCGCCGAACGCCGCGCCCGCGGCTGGATTGTCCTCTTCCATGTCACGGCCAGTCCGGACTGGTCCGACCTGCCCCTGTCCGGCCTCTTCCCCCGCATGCTGCAGCGCCTGATGGGCCTGTCGCAGGGTGGCAATGCTGCCGTGCCCGGCAATGGCGCCTGGGTGCTCGACCAGGCACTTGACGCCCGCGGCCAGCTGGTCTCGGCACCGGTGAGCGCACGTCCGGTTCCCGCTGCCGCCTTCGACACCACAATCGTTTCTCCGGTCGCCCCTCCCGGTCTCTACCGGCTTGGCTCGGCAGCCTCAGCCCTCAATGTCATCGGAACAGATACCCGCATGGAGCCCCTGCCCCGCGACCTTCCCGGCGCTCGTTTCGCCAGCCTCGACGGTCCCCGCGCCCAGCATTTCGACGCCTGGCTGCTGGCGGCGGCCCTCGTCATGCTCGCCCTGGACGTCTTGATCGCACTGGGGCTCGCCGGTCGCCTGCCCGCACGGTTCGGCGCCGCGACCGCGGCGGCCCTGCTCGCGCTTGGCCTTCTGCCGCTGGCCGCAGCACCGCCAGTCCAGGCGCAGGACACAACGCCGGAGCGGGTCGAGCTGAGCGACGAGATGATGCAGGCCGCTCTGACCTTGCGCTTTGGCTATGTCACCACCGGCGACACCGCGATCGATACGCGCAGCGAGGCCGGTCTGACCGGTCTGTCGCAGGAGATCTTCCGGCGCAGCGCCATGGAACCGGAACCGCCGCTGGCCGTGAATGTGAACACGGATGAGCTGATCTTCTTCCCGATGCTCTACTGGCCTGTCACCCGTGATGCCGGCCCGCTGAGCCCGGAAGCCTCGCGCCGCGTCGCCAATTATCTGGCTGCCGGCGGGCTGATCGTCTTCGACACGCAGGACGCCGATATCGCCATGCTACGCGCCGGTGCCCCGCACCCGGGCCTGGTCAATATCCTCGACAGCATTGATGTCCCGGCCCTGTCGCAAATCCCGACCGACCACGTCCTGACGCGCGCCTTCTACCTGCTACAGGAATTCCCCGGCCGGTTCACCGGCTCGCCGGTTTGGGTCGAGGCCAATCCCGATGGCGCCTCCCGTGACGGCACCTCCGGCGTGATCATTGGTTCGCACGACTGGGCCACGGCCTGGGCACGCGGCGCTGGCGGCGGTGCAGCCGCACCCATTGAAGGCGGCGAACGCCAGCGTGAGCTGGCGATCCGCTTCGGGGTCAATATCGCCATGTATGCGCTGACCGGAAACTACAAGGCGGATCAGGTCCACGTGCCCGATATCCTGGAAAGGCTCGGCCAATGAGCGTGTCCCAGAACCTGCCTCTCGGCGCGACTGTCTCCGCGCTCGACTTCGCACCACTCCTTCCCTGGTCAGTGATTGGTGGCCTGGCCGGTATCGCCCTGCTGGCGATCGCGATTGGCGGCCTGCAGAAAATGTCCGGCTGGATCTGGCGCTCCCTGGGAGTGTTGATGATCGCCCTCGTTCTGGCCAATCCCTCCCTGGTGGAAGAGGAACGCGACCCGCTGCCCGATGTGGCCGTGCTGGTCACCGATACCTCCGCCTCGATGACCGTCGGCGGGCGCCGCGAAGCGTCCGAGGAAATGGCCGAAGCCCTGCGCCAGGAAGCCGAGAATGACCCGATGCTCGACCTGATCGAGGTCGAGGCTGGTGAAACGGCTGACGGCACCATGCTGTTTGACGGGGTCAATGCCGCCCTCGCCTCGGCGCCGCCAGACCGGCTGGCCGGTGTTGTCCTGGTCACGGACGGGCAGATCCATGACGCCCCGCTCGACACCGATGCGCTGAATGTCGACGCGCCGATCCATCATGTGATGACCGGCGACCGTTCTGCCGGAGACCGCCGTCTGGTCATCGAGGAAGCGCCGCGCTACGGCATTGTCGGCCAGACCGTGGCCTTCGTGATCCGCGTCGAGGATGACGCGGTGCAGGGCACCGCCTCGGTCGCGTTCCGCTTTGAGGGCGGTGACCCGCAGGTTTATCCCATCCCGATCGGTCGCTCGACCCGGGTCGAAGTCCCGGTTGAACGCCGCGGACAGAATGTGATCGAAGCCGAGGTCGAGGCCGGCCCGCAGGAACTCTCCCTGATCAATAACCGCGCCGCGGTCTCCGTCTCCGGTGTCCGCGATCGCCTGCGCGTGCTTCTGGTCACCGGCGAACCGCATAATGGCGCGCGCGCCTGGCGTGACCTTTTGAAATCCGATCCGTCCGTGGATCTGGTCCATTTCACCATTCTGAGGCCGCCGGACCGTCGTGACTCGACTCCGGTCGACGAGCTGGCCCTGATCGGCTTCCCGGTGCAGGAACTCTTCGTCGAGCGCCTGAGCGAATTCGACCTGGTGATCTTCGACCGCTATCGCCGTCGCAACATCATGCCGCCGCTCTATTTCGACTATATCTCGCGCTATGTGGAGAATGGCGGCGCGCTGCTGGTCACCGCCGGTCCGCCCTTTGCCGGGCCGCCGAGCCTCTATCGCACGCCGTTGGCTGCTGTCCTGCCGGTGCGCCCGACCGGCTATATCACCGATGCGCCCTTCACACCGGAGCCGACCGATACCGGTCTTCGCCATCCGGTCGCGGCCGGTCTGGCCGGTGGCGGCGAGAGTCCACAATGGGGCCGCTGGCTGCGTCATATCCATGGCACGGCCCTGGGCGGGGAAACCCTTCTGGAAACGCCCGATGGCGATCCGCTCCTCGTGGTGCAGCGCTCGGGCCAGGGGCGCGCGGCGATCGTGATGTCGGATCAGACCTGGCTCTGGTCGCGCGGTTTTGAAGGCGGCGGCCCCTATGCGGAGATGTTCCGCCGCGTCGCCCACTGGCTGATGCGCGAACCGGAGCTCGACGAGGAACGCCTCACCGCCTTTGCCACCGATGGCGAACTCCAGGTCGACCGGGTCACCCTGTCCGATACGCCACCGCCCTTGCAACTGACCTGGCCCGATGGCCGGCAGGATGTGGTCACCATGACCGAGACCGAAGGCGAGCCGGGCCATTTCGCCGCCCGTGTCCCGGCCAGCGGTTCCGGCCTTGTGCGCCTGCGCTCCGGCGATCTGACGACAGTGGCCGCCCTGGGTCCGATCAATCCGCTGGAATACGCCGATCTGCGTCCCAATGCGGATGTGCTCGATCCTTTCGTCGATGTCACGGGTGGTGGTCTCTTTGCCATCGGCGACGGTCCCAATGCCAATCTGCCAGGCCTGCGCCGGACCCGGGCGTCCGCCGATCAGGCCGGGCGCTCCTGGCTCGGTCTGCAGCGCAATGAACGCTATGTCGTTCGGGCCTCGACCCGTATACCGCTTCTGCCCGGTCTGCTCATGGTGCTGCTGATCACGGCCATGCTGGGTCTGGGCTGGTGGCGTGAAGGACGCTGAGACCTGACGCCATAGACAGGATGAAGGTCGCATTCACCATGCGGAAACACCTTCTCTGGCATGACGGGGTCAATTGAACCGGAGACACCCATGCGCCGCATTCTGACCCTGATCACCATTCTCGGCCTCGCTCCGGCCCTGTCGGGCTGCCTTGTCATCGGCGCAGCCGCGCTCGCAACCGATGTTGCCGTCGGTACGGCGGGCGCTGCGGTCCGCACCACGGCCGCCGTTGGCGGCGCCGCCATCGATGTCGTCACCCCGGGTGATGACGATGATGATCACGATCATGATCACGACTAAATGACGCACAGGCGCGCGCTTTCGCGTGCCAGCGCCTTCTCAACCACCCCCTGATACTGATACACTCCAACTTGAGGGACTGCTTGTAGACGTATCAAGGAGGCGCGTTATGTTGCGCACGATGACGGCCATTCTGGCACTGGGTGCCCTGTCCACCCCGTCGCTGGCGGACCAGCCCGTGACCATTGGCGAGATTGCCTATGGCCCGGAACTTATTGAAAACGCAGAGGACTTTGGTGAGCGCGAACTCGAGCGCCTGTCCGGCTATCTGCGCACTGCGCTGGAGCGCGAGCTCCGCGACCAGATGGGTGAAGGCGGCTATACGCTCAACGCGACGATTCTCAACGCACAGCCCAACCGCCCGACCATGGCGCAGATGAGCGGCACGCGCGCCCTGCACCATTCTTCCATCTCGATCGGCGGCGCCGAAGTCGAAGCGGAACTCATCTCTGCCGATGGCGAGATTCTCGAAACCTACAGCTATGGCTGGCAAAGCTGGAATATCCAGGATGTCACCGGCTATGCCCAGTGGACCGATGCGCGGCGGACCTTCTCGCGCTTTGCCGACCAGGTCTCCGACAGTCTTGATGAGCGGGCCGACACCGGCTCCTGATCACACCGGATTTCCGGACAAGACGGACGCGCCTTCGCAGGTGCGTCCGTTTTTTATTGTGCTGCAGCAAGGAATTACCAAAGGCACCCCTGATGCCGCTCACGCAGATGTGATAGGCTGATGCCATCGCAGGGGGGACATGAACCCAGGAGAGACCGAAATGCGTACTCTCGTTTGTGTACTTGCGTTGTGTTGCCTGACCCCGCCGGCCCTCGCCCAGAATGGCGACGCCTTCCAGGCCGAATTTCGAAGCGAGGCGAGCGGATCCATCGAGATTGGCCGGATCGGTTTTTCCGATCTTGTCCGGGCCAAGGCTGACAGTTTGGGCGAAGCCGAGCTGGCACGTCTGGCGACCTATCTGCGCGATGACCTGTCGCGGGCCCTGATCGATTCGGACTGGCATGGGGTGGCCACGCGGGAGACCGTGCTGACCGTGACCATCACCGATGTCGTGCCGAACCGGCCGACCATGAACCAGATCCAGGTCATGGACACCGCGCACTACTCTGCCCACGCCAATGGCGGCGCTGCGCTGGACGCTGAATTGCGCGATGCCGATGGCGGTCTGGTCGCCACCTTCACCTATGCCTGGTTCAATCCGGACAGTGGCGACGGGGCCGGCTATGGCGTGTGGACGGACACACGGCGGGCCTTCCACGCCTTCTCGACCGCGCTGGCCGAGAGCCTGGGCGCCGCCCCCATGCCGCGCAGCTAGCCGGGGAACCGGATCAGGGCGCACCGATCCATTTATGGGTCTGCAGGGAAAGCGACCATTTGGGGTGCGCCAGGCAGTAGTCGAAAGCGGCCTGGGCATTCTCCATCATCCGCGGCCCGTCCATGGGCTGCAGGGAGAAGCGTTTGAAGTCCCAGCCCTCAAACGCAGACGGATCAAGCTCCGGCTGCGGATAGACAAGCTTGAGCTCATGGCCCGAGGTCTGGACGACCGGCGCCTTGCCTTTCGGGCTGACCGTGATCCAGTCGATCCCGTCCGGGGCCGCGAGTGTACCGTTGGTCTCCACCGCAATCTCGAAGCCGCGCGCATGCAGGGCGTCGATCAGCGGCGAATCCAGCTGCAGGAGCGGCTCGCCACCCGTGCACACAACCAGCGGCGCCCCGCCGCCCGGCCAGAGTTCGGCAACCGCCTCGACGAGCGCCTCCGGCGTCTGGAACCGCCCGCCGCCGGGACCGTCCATGCCGATAAAATCCGTGTCGCAGAAATTGCAGATCGCCTTGTGCCGATCCTGCTCTCGCCCGCTCCACAGATTGCAGCCGGCAAAGCGCAGAAAGACCGCAGGGCGGCCTGACTGGGCTCCTTCGCCCTGGACCGTCAGGAAGCGTTCCTTCACCGAGTAGGTCATGCTGCCCCCCCTGCTTTCCAGGCGGCATGGCCACGCGCCCGCAGCTCGCAGGCGGGACAATCATCACAGCCATAGCCCCAATCATGCCGCGTGCCGCGTTCACCGCGATAACAGGTATGGCTGGCCTCCTCGATCAGGCCGGTCAGGGCCGAGCCGCCGAGCTCATCGGCGAGCGCCCAGGTCTGTGCCTTGTCGAGATGCATCAGCGGTGTGGCGATGCTCAGCTCGGTATCGAGACCGAGGCCGAGCGCCGACTGCATGGCGTCGATCGTCTCGCGCCGACAATCGGGATAGCCGGAATAATCGGTCTCGCACATCCCGCCCACCAGCACACCATGTCCGCGCCGATAGGCCAGCGCCGAAGCAATGGTGAGAAAAACCAGATTGCGGCCCGGCACGAAAGTGCTGGGCAGGCCGCTGGCTTCCATCTCGATGGCGCGGTCGGCCGTCAGCGCGCTCTCGGCAATGGCGCCATAGCCGGACAGGTCAATGACGAAGTCCTCACCCAGACGCTCGCCCCAAGTCGGAAACCCGCGCTGCACACCGGCACGGACCGCCTGGCGTGCGTCCATCTCGACATAATGGCGCTGGCCATAATCGAAGCCGACCGTCTCGACCCGGCCGAAACGGTTCAGCGCCCAGGCCAGGCAGGTCGCGGAATCCTGGCCACCGGAAAACAGGACAAGGGCCGATTGGCTGGCGGTTTCGGGGGTGGAGGTCTGGCTCATGCGGCGCTTATATACTGATGGGGAGAAATTTGGCCATGCACAGCCTACGCCTGATCTACACGACCTGGCCCGATGCCGACAGCGCGCAGGCTGCTGCCGGCATTGCCGTCACCGAAGGATTGTGCGCCTGCGCCAATCTCCTGCCCGGCATGACCAGCGTCTATCGCTGGCAGGGCAAGATCGAAACCGCAGGCGAATGCGTCGCCCTGTTCAAGACCAGCCAGGCTGCCGCCGAGACTCTGGTCGCCCGCCTGACCGAACTCCACCCCTATGACGAACCCGCGATCCTGGGCCTGCCCATCGACGCCGAGAGCAGTGCCGCCGGCTTTCTTGACTGGGTCGCCTCCGAGACCGGGCTTGGCCGAGGCGATCCGCGCTAACATTTCGGCTCGGCATGAAGCCGCCTGCTATGCCGCAAATTCGTGTGAAATATTCGTGAAAGCTTTGGCACTGTCGCCAGCGCTTGAATGAATGGAAACCGTTTTCATGGACAAGCATTCCCGTAATCGGTGAGACGATCGAAAGCCCAGGCTGCATCCCGGGCAGGACGAGGGGATATTGATGGTGGGCTTGGTTCGAGACGTTCTGGTCGATGCGCCGGCCGTCGCAACGGATACGACCGGCGGCGAGGTTTACGAGCATTTCTCGGAAGATCCGGATCTGCTGGTGATGGCTGTGGTGACAGAGGGCAAGCCGGTCGGCCTGGTTGCCCGCGATCAGTTTTTCCTGCGAATGGCCGACCGACATGGTCGCGCCCTGTTCGAGCGCCGCCCGATTACTTTCGCCATGAACAAATCGCCGCTGATCGTAGAGACCCGCACGCCGATCAGCGAGCTGAACGCCCAGATCCTCAAGGATCGCCCGGCGGCACTGATGGACGGCTTCATTGCCACCCGCAATGGCGAATATGCCGGTGTGGGCACGACGCTGGAACTCTTCCGCGTCATGGCCCGCGAGAATGCCGACAAGAATCACCGCCTGTCCAACCTCGCCGAACAGCTCGGCCGGGCCCGGATCGAGGCGCTGGCCGCGTCGAAGGCAAAGTCGGACTTTCTGGCCACGATGAGTCACGAGATTCGGACGCCGCTGAACGGCGTGCTTGGCGTCACCCAATTGTTGCAGGCCACCGCCCTGGACGAAGAGCAGCGCGATTTCGTTCGGGTGATCGACGAGAGCGGCAATATCCTGCTGCGCCTGCTCAATGACATTCTCGACCTGTCCAAGATCGAAGCCGGCAAGATGGAGCTGGAGTTGCGGGCCTTCCGGCCGTCTGCCCTGGTGCATGATACGCGAACGCTCTGGCTGGGCCGGGCCCGCGAAAAAGCCATCGCCTTCGAAATCGAGGCGGATTGCGACCATGACGCACATTTCGAAGGCGATATTGTTCGCATCAAACAGGTCCTGTTCAACTTGATCAGCAATGCGATCAAGTTCACCGAGGCCGGTCATGTCGATGTTCGCCTCCACTTCCTGCCCATCGGCCGGCGTCGACACGTCATGCGGGTGGAGATCAAGGATACCGGTTGCGGCATTCCGGAAGCCGCCCAAGGCGAACTCTTCTCGGCCTTCAAGCAAGCCGATGCAGCGACCAATCGCCTGCATGGCGGAACCGGTCTCGGACTGGCTATCTGCCGCCGCCTTGTGGAATTGATGAGCGGCTCCATCGGCTTCGAAAGCACGGCTGGGCAGGGTTCCAGATTCTGGTTTGACCTGCCCTTGCGGTCGGTCGAGGCCGAGGCGGCCCCGGCGGCCGTCGCGCCTGCCATTGCGCCGGTGGCCCCGGTGCCAACCCAGGCGCACACCATTCTGGTCGCCGAAGACAATCCGGTGAACCAGGCTGTCGCCCGAGGCTTTCTCAAACTGCGCGGCCTTGAGGCCGATTATGTCGAGAATGGTCAGGCGGCCGTTGAAGCCGTGAAGACCCGCCATTACGACCTGGTGCTGATGGACATGGAAATGCCGGTGATGGACGGGCTGGCCGCCTGCCGCGCCATCCGGAAGCTGGACACACCGGCGTGCACGGTCCCGATCGTCGCGCTGACGGCCAATGCCATCGGCTCGGCCAAGGATCGGTGTCAGGAGGCGGGCATGGATGATTTCATCACCAAGCCGATCTTGCGCGCCGATCTCGAACGCGTGCTGGACGCCTATCTGGATCCGGCCCGCCGGGCCGCGAGGTCCAGGGCCGCGTGAGCGTCCGAGGCCAACCCGCTCCTGCTCAGTCCGGCTCAACGTGCCGCGACGCGTCCCATGCCGCTTCGTCATAGCCGCGGCGGCGCGAGATGATCAAGGCCGCGGAGAGCGCGCCGCCCAGTGCGAGACTGACTGCTGTGCCCAGCCCCAGCGCGACCCAGCCATGCACGCTCATCTCCACCCCGGCCAGCTTGATCATGCCGAAGATCATGAAGACCGCGCACAGCGACAGCACGATGACCGCGGCGAAAATTGACAGGATACTGGAACGCGACATGGCCGAAGCCTCCGAAATGGCAGGCGCCCTATATGCGTCCCGATGCCCGGCCTTGCCACCCGTCACCCGGTCGCAGGCGGATATGTCGCACGCCACGCGCCAGGTCGCCAAGGGGGACAGCTTGAGGATATCTGAGAGGGGAAATGGTGGCGAGGGAGAGACTTGAACTCTCGACCTCACGATTATGAGTCGTGCGCTCTAACCAGCTGAGCTACCTCGCCACACCTGTCTCTCCGCAAGGGAGAGGCACGCCGTATACGCGCAGCGCCCACGACTGGCAAGCCGTGGGCGCTGGCGGATTTCAGTTGTCTCGCAGTTAGGCCGCACGGACCTCCTGGAGGAATTGTTCAACCGCACTCTTGAGCGAGTCCGACTGCCGCGACACGGCCAGGGATGCTTCAAGCACTTCGCCTGCGCTCTCACCGGTTTCCGAGGTTGCCTGATCGACTTCCTGGATATTGGTAAAGACCTGGCTGGTACCATCGGCCGCTTCCTGGGCCGAGCGGGTGATCTCACCAGCCGCGGCCCGCTGCTCTTCCATCGCGGCGGCAATGGCGGTGGCAATCTCGCTCATCTCGTGGATTGTACCACCGATCGAGGACATGGCTTCGACGGCCTTGGCGGTCGCGCCCTGGATGCCCGAGATGTGCTCGGAGATGTTCTGGGTCGCCGCGCCGGTCTGGCTCGCCAGCGCCTTGACCTCGGAGGCCACGACCGCGAAGCCCTTGCCGGCTTCACCGGCGCGCGCCGCCTCGATGGTGGCGTTCAGGGCCAGGAGATTGGTCTGTTCGGCAATATCGTTGATGAGGCTGACGATATTGTCGATCGACTTGGCCGCGTCATCGAGACGCTGGACATCGCCATTGGTCTGTTCGACCTGGTCCACAGCGGAATTGGCGATGTCGGTCGAACGGGAGATCTGCTGCGAGATCTCGCCGATTGACGACACCATTTCCTCGGCCGCAGCCGCCACGGTCTGAACGTTCTGGGATGCGCCTTCCGACGCCTGGGCAACAGCCGCGGACTTGCCGGTCGTGGCAGCAGCGGTCGAGCTCATGGCGCGGGCCGAGGTTTCCATGCGCGTGGCGGCTTCGGCGACCTGGGTCAGCGCGTCGCTGGACGCTTGTTCGAAGACCTGGATCAGGCTTTCAACGGCTGCCGAACGCTTTTCCTTCATCCGGCGTTCTTCTTCAGTCTCCGCCTCGAGGCGGGCCCGTTCGATGGCGTTCTGGCGGAAGACATCCACCGAGCGCGCCATGTCCCCGATTTCGTCCTTGCCCGGGTTGAAGCCGAGATTGACGTCGCTATTGCCCTCGGCCAGTGCGCCCATAGTGCGGGCCATGGCGCTGAGGCGCTTGAGCAGCATGTTATTGACGTAGAAGAATCCGATCGCGGCGGCGACAACGAGGCCGATGGCGGCGATGGCAATCAGCAGGATACGACCGGTGATCACCGCGGTGTCCGCCGCAGCAGTGGCATCGCTCACGCGGCCAGCCACCTGGGTCTTGAAGTCCTGAACACTGGTCAGAAGGGTTTCTGCGGAGATACGGGCTTCCTCGGCCACCACTTCGGCTGCGGCAACGGCGGCCAGCTCGGCCTTGCGCAGTTCGAACACGCCGGCATCGCCTTCACCGAAATTGATGAGCGTGTCGGCCTGGGTCTGCATGACGTCGGTCACGATCGGGCCGAGAATGGCGAAATTGACGTCCAGCTCGCCAGCCGCTTCATCGAAGCGGTCGAAAACTGCATCGACTTCACCGGTGGAAGCCGATGTGTCGACTTCGTTGAACTGGATCATGATCTGGTTGGCAGCGAGCAGGGCGCGCAACAGGCTTTCAATATCGGCCTCGTCGCTGGAATCCAGGGCGCCTTCGACGCTATCTGCCAGATCGGTGCGAGCCTCACGCGCTTGAGAGGTGACATACCAGCGTCGATCACGGATCTGCAGGCGACGCTCGACCACTTCATTCATGCTCTCGACTAGCTCGTTCAGGTCGGCGACGGCAGCCTCCAGGGCGGCGGTTTCACCAGCGCCGGCGAGCGCCTGGAGCTGTTCGAGCTCTTCGGTCAGGGAATCGCGATAGCCGACGACGCGGTTGTAGTTGTCGAGTCGGGCTTCGACGGTCGTGGACCCGGCGAAAACGGCGAGCGCCTCGCTCAGGCCGACACTGTCTTCCGACAGGGCATCGACCAGCTGGGTTTCTGGAATGGCGCGATTGGCGATCTGCTCGACGGCGTAATTGGCCGAGTTGAAGCCGGTCACACCGACGATCGCGGCGACCAGGGTCATCACAGACGTCAGCCCGAAGGCGGCCAGAAGCCGGACCCGGATACTGGTCGTCTTGTCGAGGAATTTGGCGAACACAGAATTCATGGCAAGGCCCCTAGGGTTAATGCCCCGATACAAAAGGATACGGCGACGCTAACGCGCCGCCGTAAATGAATTCTTATTATGGTAAACGCTTTTCAGTTCTTTCGCTGATTAGCGCTTTGCCTCCGGGCCTTAGCCGCCGAGGTTAAAGTCGAAACGCTGCTGGACACCGGCGGTTGCCGACGCGGCCGGAGCATATTCCCAGCCTTCGATGGCCCGCAGGACGGCGCGATCGAACACGCCTTCCGGCTCGGCTTCAACGACCGTGGCTTCGGCAACCGAGCCGTCTTCGGCCACGGTATATTCGACCACAGCGTAGCCTTCGATGCCGCGACGCTCAGCGCCCCGCGGATATTCCGGAGCTTCCACTGCGGTGCGCTCGCGGTCCTGAGCCAGTGCCGGAGCCGCAGTGAAAGCCAGAGCCGACATTGCGGCTGCCAGAATCATGGTTCCCGTCTTTTTCATGACTTACCCTTCATCCATTTTAAAGTGGCGCGTCCGGGATTCTTCCCCGTGTTCGAACGCCGTGTTGAATTCGTGCGGGTCGTTTGCTGCCCGACGAGATGGATAATGCAGGAGAGCGGTTGCCAAACGTTTAAACCGAAGCGGAAAAGGCGGCTTTTGAGCCCGTTTTTTATATCAATAAAATCATATAGTTATGACGCTTCTTGCATTTGAGATCCCGTTTTGTGCCAAAATGTGACAGGTTTCGATCTGATCTATGCTTAATAAATCCCTAATGCCCGCACACAAATCTTATGCATATTGCCCGTTTATTGAAACAGGGAGACCGGGTCGGAGATGAGCGCACCGGAACACCGCCTGAACCCGACTGATTTAAAGGCGTTCTGCACCACGCTTTTGTGTGCCGGTGGCGCCAGACCGGACGACGCCGCCTGCGTCGCTGCCCACCTGGTTGATGCCAATCTCAAGGGACATGACAGCCATGGTGCGGGCCTGGTGCCCGCTTACGCCCGACACATGAAGCGAGGACTGGTCAATCTGGAGGCTTCGGAACAGGTCCTCGCCGATACCAGCGTGATCCTGCGCATCAATGCTGATGGCGGCTGGGGGGCGCCGGCCGGGCGACGCCTGGTCGAGCGGGCCTGCGTCAAGGCCAGCGAGCACGGGCTGGCGGCGGCGACGCTGGGCCATGTCCATCATCTCGGCCGGATCGGCGCCTATGCCGAACAGGCGGCCGCCGCCGGTCTGGTCTCGTTGCACTTCGTGAATGTCACCGACCATGCGCCCCTAGTCGCCCCCTATCGCGGCTCGGATGCGCGTTTTGGCACCAATCCGGTCTGTATCGGTTATCCGGCGACGCCGAGCCGACCCGCCTTCCTGCTCGACATGGCGACCAGCCAGATCGCCCTGGGCAAGGTACGCCTCGCCGCCAATCGCGGCGTGGCGGTGCCGAGCGGGTCCCTGATCGACAAACGCGGCATGCCCACAACCGACCCCGGCGGCATGGCCGGGTTTGAACTGGAGGGCGCCCTCACCCCGCTGGGCAAGCACAAGGGCTATGGCCTCGCCTTCGCCTGTGAACTCCTGGCCGGTGTGCTGGGCGGTGGCGGCACGATCCAGCCGGGCACGCCGCGCAAGGGCGGTATCAAAAACGGCCTGTTCTCGATCTTCATCGACCCGGCGGACTTCGGCGATACCGACTGGATGAAGGCCGAGACCGACGCCATGGCCCGCTATGCCCTCGCCTCTCCGCCCATGGATTGGGACAGTCCCGTCCTCTATCCCGGCGACCCGGAACGCGCCATCGCCGGCAAACGCGCCAAGGAAGGCATCCCGATGGATGAAGTCACCATCGGGCAGTTGAACAAGACGGCGGGAGAGTTGGGTGTGGCGGAGAGGATTTAGGGCCTACCCCAGCTCCGCCCCGACCAACCCGAACGCCGCCATCACATCCTCACCGATCCGCATCGGGCGCCGGCTGTCTCGGCCGATCCGACACCATTCCGTGGTGGCGCGGGCGGAAAAACGTTTGGCGACGGGTTTGCGGATATCGACATGGCGGTCAAAGCGCGGTCCGTGGACCTTGCCGAGCCAGGTGCGGATCTCGGCGGTTTCACCGGGCAGGATCGGGTCGCGATATTCAATCGTGTGCTTGAGCGCCACCCAGACCTCGCCACTGACCATGTCGTCCGGCGCGACAGCGTGCCAGTGCGTGATGGCGATGTCCTGAACCCAGCGCAGATAGACGACATTATTGACGTGACCGAGCTCGTCGATATCGGCCGGGCCCGGTTCGATCCGGCGCAGGAAGGCCGTCTCGAAAGAGACACAGCCCATGCCTTCGCCGACCATCGCCTGGTCGGCGCCAATGATGCCGGAAAGGAAACTGCCGTTATCGTCCATCACGCACACCCCTGATCATGGCCTCTATATAGAGACGTCAGCGACGAGCGAAAGGTTCAGAGCCGCCAGCAGACTGGGGACAGGTACAATTAGCGCGCGGCGTTAATTGTACCTGTCCCCAATATCAGCACTACTTCTTCGGCGCAGAAATATGGATCGGGTGGCCCAGCGCCGTGAGGGCGGCTTCGGCGAAGCCTTCGGTCAGGGTCGGGTGGACGTGGATCGTGCCGGCGATGTCGTCGAGGCGGGCGCCCATCTCGACCGCCAGGGCGAATTCGCCGGACAGTTCGGAGACATGGGTGCCGACAGCGTGGATGCCGAGGATGACATGGTCGTCCTTGCGCGCGGTGACACGGACAAAGCCACCATCCGTGCCCGCTTCCATCGACAGATAGCGCCCCGAGGCGGCGAGCGGGAATTTGCCGGTGATGATCTCTTCGCCCTTCGCCTTGGCCTCGTCCGGCGTCAGGCCGACGCCGACGACTTCCGGCTCGGTAAAGCAGACGGCAGCGATGGAGACCGGATCATGGACGCGGCGATGACCGGCAATGATCTCGGCGACCATCTCGCCCTGGGCCGTCGCCTTGTGCGCCAGCAGCGGCTCGCCGACGACATCGCCAATGGCAAAGACGCCGCGCATGCCGGTGCGGCACTGATTGTCGACCTTGATGAATTTCCCGCCATCCAAGTCGAGGCCCATCTTGTCGAGCCCCCAGCCGTCCAGGCAGGCCTTGCGACCGACCGCGACAAGGATCTTGTCGGCTTCGATGGACTGCGCCGCGCCCTTGGCGTCCTCATATTCGAGAATGGTCTTGCCATTCTTCTCGGTGACGCCCTTGGCCTTGCAGGACAGGTTCACCGTGACCTTGTGCTTTTTCAACCACATGGTGATCGGACGGGTGATCTCCTTGTCATAGAGCGGCAGGATACCGTCCGAGGCTTCGATGAAGGTGACCTCCGAGCCCAGCTTGCGGAAGGCGATGCCAAGTTCCAGACCGATATAGCCGGCCCCGACCACGACCAGTTTTTCCGGCAGCGCGTCGAGATCGAGCGCATCGGTCGAGCCGATCACAGTCTCACCGAAGGGCAGGAAGGGCAGTTCAACCTCGACCGACCCGGTCGCCAGGATGACATGCTCGGCCGTGATCTCGACTTTTTCGCCATCGTCCGTGGTGACGACACAGGTCTTGGCGTTGGAGAATTCGGCCCAGCCGGCAATATGCTCGGCGCCGGCGGCCTTGATCAGCTGGCCAACCCCACCTGTGAGCTTGGCGACAATGCCATCCTTCCAGCCGACCAGCTTGCCCATGTCGAGCTTGGGCGCTTCGGCGAGCGAGATACCCAGCACATCGTTGTCCGCGTGCTTGGCCATGTCCTCGAATTTGGTGGCAGCGTGGATCATCGCCTTGGAGGGAATGCAGCCGCGATTGAGGCAGGTCCCGCCCAGACCGTGCTTGTCGACAATGATGGTATCCAGACCCAGCTGGCCGGCACGAATGGCGGCCGGATAGCCACCCGGGCCACCACCGACAATGAGGACTTGGCAAGACCGTGTCTGCATCACAGGCGCTCCTTGGAAGATCAAAGCACGAAACCGCGTTTTCCGGGGATGGATTTAGCGGTTCGGCGGATAAAGGGAAAGGGGGCAGACTGAGCCTCGCCCAACCGGCTCGCGGGAGGCCTGAACACCACCGACACCCGCGCAGACAGCTGCATCCATGCCAGACAGTCCAATCATGTCGCTGACACGCTGCGTGCGATCAACCCACCCATGAAACAAGCCAATCTGGCCGGTTGAATAACTCAGACAATTAAGGCATGACAGCCGGACAGCAAGCTGAGGACATGCCATGATCATCGGGAAACACCTTGTCGCCGGAAACTGGGTCGGCAGCGATACCAGCTTCACCTCCAGCCCGGCCCACGGCCCGTCTCACGACTTTGCAGTCGGTACGCCGGATCTGGTCGACCGGGCCTGTCAGGCGGCTGAGGAAGCCTTCTGGTCCTACGGTTATTCCTCGCGCGAGGACCGCGCCAAATTCCTCAACACCATTGCCGACGAGATTGACGCGCGCGGCGAGGCGATCACCGAGATCGGCACCCAGGAAACCGGCCTGCCGGAGGCGCGGCTCAATGGCGAGCGCGGCCGCACGGTCGGACAACTTCGCCTTTTCGCCGAGCACATCCTGAAGGGCGATTATCTGGACACGCGCCACGATGCCGCCCTGCCTGATCGCCAGCCCCTGCCGCGCCCGGATATCAAGCTCGTCCAGCGTCCGGTTGGCCCGGTCGCCGTCTTTGGCGCGTCCAATTTCCCGCTCGCCTTCTCCACCGCCGGTGGCGACACCGCTGCGGCCCTGGCCGCCGGTTGCCCGGTTGTCGTCAAGGGCCATTCCGCCCACCCGGGCACGGGCGATCTCGTCGCCCAGGCGATCGATGCGGCCATCAAGGCCTGCGGCGTGCATCCCGGCGTGTTCAGCCAGATCCAGGGCGGCGACCGCAAGGTCGGCCAGGCCGTGGTCGAGCATCCGCTGATCAAGGCGGTCGGCTTTACCGGTTCACTGGCCGGTGGCCGCGCCCTGTTCAACCTGTGTGCCGCGCGCCCCGAACCCATCCCCTTCTTCGGCGAGCTGGGCTCGGTCAATCCGATGTTCCTCCTGCCCGAAGCCATGGCCACACGCGCCGAAACGGTCGGCACCGGCTGGGCCGGTTCACTGACCATAGGCGCCGGACAATTCTGCACCAATCCCGGCATCGCCGTGGTGATCGAAGGCCCTGAGGCTGAAAGCTTCATCCAGGCGGCTGTCGCCGGTCTCGGCGAAGTGGGTCCGCAGACCATGCTCACGGACGGCATCGCGCAAGCCTACCAGAAGGGTCGCGATGTGGTCCGCGCCACAGCCGGTGTCCGCGAAGTCCTGACCACCACCTGCGACCTGCGCAATGCCACGCCCTATCTCTTCGTCGCCACCGGCGAGGACTGGCTCAAGAACGAAGTCCTCGGCGAGGAAGTCTTCGGTCCGCTCGGCCTCGTGGTCACGGTCAAGGACGAGGCGGAAATGCTGAAAGTCGCTCACTCCCTGCAAGGCCAGCTGACAGCGACCCTGCACATGGAAGACGGCGATACGGCGCTGGGTCAAAAGCTGATGCCGGTGCTGGAACGCAAGGCCGGTCGCATCCTGACCAATGGCTTCCCGACCGGTGTCGAGGTCTGCGACTCCATGGTCCATGGCGGTCCCTACCCGGCCTCGACCAATTTCGGCGCCACCTCGGTTGGCACGATGTCCATCCGCCGCTTCCTGCGCCCGGTCAGCTATCAGAACATGCCGGACGCCCTGATGCCGGGCGATTTGGGGTAGGACCGACAAGGTCCTCGCGCTTGATGGGCGAGGTGGATTGCCGCGAGCGCGGCAATGTCTGGAGATGAATGGGGACAGGTATAATTAGCGCGCCTCGGTCGAGGCGCGCTAATTATACCTGTCCCCTTCGCCAGCTCACATGAACAGCGTCGCCGGGTTTTCCAGATAGCCCTTGACCGCCTGGATCAGCATGGCGGCTTCATAGCCGTCGACAATGCGGTGATCGAAGCAGCTCGACAGGTTCATCAGCTTGCGCGGCACGACCACGCCTTCGGCATTGTAGCGCGGCAGGGTCTGCATCTTGTTGACGCCGATAATGGCGGTTTCCGGCGCGTTGAGGATGGGTGTGGTGACCAAGCCACCAATCGCCCCCAGCGAGGTGATGGTGATGGTCGAACCCGTGAGCTCGTCCTTGGTTGCCTTGCCGTCCTTGGCCGCACCGGCCAGACGCCGCAGCTCGGCCGCGATCTGCCAGATATCGAGGCTCTCGGCATGCTTGATCACCGGCACCATGAGACCGTTTGGCGTCGCCGCAGCAACACCGCAATGAACGGCATCATACTTGGTCAGCAGCATGGCCTCGCCATCGAAATGAGCATTGGCCTGCGGCGTCTTCGGCAGCGCCTTGGTCAGCGCCATGACCAGGAAGGGGATGAAGGTCAGCTTGGCCTGGTCATCCGACTTGGTCGCGTTGAGATGGGCGCGCAGCTCTTCCAGCGCCGTGACGTCGATTTCCTCGACATAGGCGATATCCGGAATGGTGCGCTGGGCGTGGGACATATTGTCGGAGATGCGACGGCGCAGGCCGATCACCTTCTCCTCGGTCACGCCGGTGCGCGGTGCCCGGACCGATGAACTGCCCGAGCCCGAACGGGCCACGAGGCGGCCGCCGGACTTGATGAAATCGTCCAGGTCATCATGCGTGATGCGACCGGCCGGGCCGGTCCCCGGCACATTGGCCAGGTCGATATCGGCTTCCAGGGCGCGCTTGCGAACGGCCGGGCTGGCCAGCGGACGCTCGCCGCCGGAACGGCTGGCAATCGACGGCGCTTCGGCTGCGGCGACCGGTTCTGCGGCTTTCGGCGCCGCCGGCTTGGCCGGTTCGGCGGGCTTGGCCTCGTCCGCCGGAGCCTCGTCCTCGGCGGGAACAGCCCCGTCGACGGCGATGAACATGATCTCCGTGCCAACCGCGATGACATCGCCCGGCGCGCCGACCAGCTTGGTCACCTTGCCATTGACGGCACAGGGAATTTCAACTGTGGCCTTGTCGGTCATCACGTCGAGGACATGCTGATCCTCGGCGACACTGTCGCCTTCCTTGACGTGCCATTCGACGATTTCCGCCTCGACGATCCCTTCGCCGACATCGGGCATCTTGTAACGGTATTCGCTCATCGATCAGGCCTCCAGAACGGCGTTCATGGCATTGATGAAACGGTCAGGACCCGGGAAATAGGCCCATTCATGCGCATGCGGATAGGGCGTATCCCAACCGGTCACACGCTGGATCGGCGCCTCAAGGGCGTAGAAACATTCTTCCTGAACCTGGGCCGCCAGTTCAGCCGCAAAGCCCGAGGTGCGCGGGGCTTCCTGCGCGACAATGCAGCGACCGGTCTTGTTGACCGAGCGGGCAATCGTCTCGAGATCGTAAGGCACCAGCGTCTTGAGATCGATCACCTCGGCATCAATGCCGGCCTTCTCGGCCGCCGCCTGGGCGACCAGGACCAGCGTACCATAGGCAATAATGGTAACCGCCGAACCTTCACGCACGACTTCCGCCTTGCCGATCGGCAGGCTGTAATGCTCTTCCGGCACTTCACCCTTGGGATGCTTGCCCCAGGAGGATAGCGCGCCGCCGGAATGGCCTTCAAAAGGACCATTATAAAGGCGTTTCGGCTCGAAGAAGATAACCGGGTCCGGGCTTTCGATCGCGGCGATCAGCAGGCCCTTGGCGTCATAAGGGTTGGACGGCATCACGACCTGGACGCCCGGCACCTGGGTGAAAAAGGCTTCCGGACTCATCGAATGGGTCTGGCCACCGCGGATTCCGCCGCCACAGGGCGCGCGGACCACGACCGGCGCCGTGAACTGGCCGGCCGAGCGATAGCGCAGCCGCGACATTTCGGAGACGATCTGGTCGAGCCCGGGGAAGATGTAGTCGGAGAACTGGATCTCGGCGACCGGCTTCAAACCCTTCGCCGCCATGCCGATCGCCATGCCCATGATGGCCGCTTCATTGATCGGCGCATCGAAGGAGCGATCGAGACCGTATTTGGACTGCAGATTGGCGGTGACCCGGAAGACGCCCCCGAAATAGCCGGCATCCTCGCCGAAGCTGATCACGTCGGGATCGCGTTCCATCATGTTGTCGAGGGCCGAATTGAGGGCCTGGATCATGTTCATCTTGGCCATGATCTTAAACTCCCAGGTCCTGGCGCTGGCGACGCAGGCGCCAGTCCGGTTCGGCATAGACATCCTCGAAGATCGACTCGACCGGCGACAGCGGGCCGTCATGCAGCGTGCCGTGGCTTTCCGCTTCCTTGTAGGCGGCGATGACCATCTCGTTGAGCTCTTTTTCGAGCGCGGCGTGGCGCTCCTCATCCCACTCACCCAGACCGATCAGGTGTTGTTTGAGACGCTCGACGGGATCGCCCAGCGGCCAGATTTCATTCTCGCCCTTGGGACGATAGCCGGACGGGTCATCCGAAGTGGAATGCGCATCGGCGCGATAGGTGAAATGCTCGATTACCGTGGCGCCATGGCCGGCCCGGGCGCGCTCGGCGGCCCATTTGGTGGCCGCGTAGACAGCCAGGAAGTCATTGCCGTCAATACGCAGCGAGGCCAGGCCATAGCCCATGCCCTTATAGGCAAAGGTCGGCGCGTCCCCGGCGGCAATACCCTGGAAGGTCGAGATCGCCCACTGGTTATTGACCACATTGACGATGACCGGCGCGCGATAGGTCGAGGCCAGCACCAGGGCGCCATGGAAATCGCCCTCGGCGGTCGAACCGTCACCGATCCAGGTTGCCGCGATCTCGCCATCGCCGCGATATTCACAGGCCATGGCATAGCCGACGGCTTGCGGCAGCTGGGTCGCGAGATTGCCCGAGATCGAGAAGAAATTGCCCTCGGCCCAGGTGTAGTGGACCGGCAGCTGGCGGCCTTTGAGGTTATCGCGACTGTTGGAGATGCAGTGGCACATCATGTCGACAATGTCCCGGCCGCGGGCAAACAGGATGCCCTGCTGGCGATAGGACGGGAAAACCATGTCCGACTTCTGCATCGCCATGGCACCGGCGACGGCGACCGCCTCCTCGCCCGTGGACTTCATGTAGAAGCTCATCTTGCCCTGGCGCTGCAGCTTCAGCATGCGGTCGTCATAGACCCGCGTCAGTACCATGTGACGCAATCCCTCACGCAGGACATCCGGGTCCAGCTTGGGATCCCACTCTCCCACCGCCTGGTGGTTGTGATCGAGCACGCGGACCAGGCCGAGGGCCAGATCGCGGGTCTCCATACCGGCCACATCGGTCGCAGGCCGCTTGGCCTTCCCGGCCGGCGGGATGGCGATATGGGAGAAGTCAGGCGTGTCACCGGGACGCACATGCGGCGCGGGAACGTGGAAGCGGGGTTCAGTGTGTGCCATGGGCTCTCGCTGAAAACTTCGGCAGGACGTGCCTATAGGGGGCTCCCGCCATGATGCGGGAACGCGACCGGCGTCTAGCGCGGAAGAGCCGGTCTTGTCCAGCATAGCAATGCGGTGCCATTTCGGGGTTCGCAAGTGCGGAAAGTTGAATTATTTTCCCTCAAAATCATGATTTGAGGAAATAATGACCGTCACCCTGGACACGATTGATGTACGCATTCTCGAAGCCCTGCAGGCGGATGCGGGCCGATCCGTCGCCGACATCGCCGAAATCGTCGGCCTGACGCCCTCGCCCTGCTGGCGCCGCATTCGTCGTCTGGAGACCGAAGGCATCATCAAGCGCCGCTCGATCCAGCTCGACCGGCGCATGATCGGCCTCATGTTCACCGCCTATCTGGAAGTGAAAATCCAGCCCGCGCGCAAGGCCAATTACGAGAAGTTCGAGAAAGCCATCCAGACCTTCCCCGAAATCACCGAGGCCTGCACCATGACTGGCCCCTACGATTATCTGCTCAAGGTCGTGACCCCGGACATCGACGCCTACAATGAATTCATGTCCGAAAAGATGATTCCGCTGGACGTGGTCGGCGACTTCCGCACCTCGGTCCAGATCCGCAATGTCAAGGAAGGCCGCGGCCTGCCCCTCGGGCATATCGACGGCTGACGGGCGGCCGCCGGTTTCGCCAGTGCAGCATGCAGGATGGCGCGCTTGCGGCCGTTTCTGCCCAGGCGCGCCCATCACGCCTGTTTCAAGAGCGCCGAAGCCGCCTTGGCAATATCCTGCTCGATCAATTCCGGAAGCGGCGCCTTAGGCAGATAGAGCCGGACCGCGCCGAGCGGCAGACCGATCAGGGCCAGGCGGACACGTTCAAGCGGCAGGCCCTGCGCTTCGGCAAAGCCTGACAGCGCGTCGCGCGCCTTCCTGTTCGCCGCCGCGAGCCGGGCATGGAGCGCATCCGGCGCCTTGTCCGACATCATTTCCCTTTCCCGGGCACTGACCAGGAGGGCAGCCCGGTCCGGCGCGTTGCGGCAAAAGCGCGGTGTCGCGAGGGCGGCGGGCAGGCCCGGCACGTCCGATGGCATCGCCAGCGCGGCAAGAAATTTCACCTGGAAAGCCTCGACCGCATCAATCCATGCCTCGGCCATCAGGCCTTCACGGCTTCCAAAGCGGTGATAGAGCGAGCCGGTCGAAAGACTGGCCGCTTTGGTCACGGCCTGCAGGCGAACCTCCCCGGCCTCAACGAGGCTGCGCGCTACAGCCGCATACACAGCCTCATCAGCAAAGCTTGACGGTCGACCCATATTAGAACATCTATTCTAGAATAAAAATTACAGAACGAGATCATCATGGACATTCTCGCCGCACTGGCAAGCTTGACTGCCCTCACCACTTTCGCGGTCCACACCTTTGCCGGCGGACCGGTCGTCGCCCGCCCCTTGTTGGCGGACACTCACCTGCCGCCGGAATCGAAGTGGCTGAACTATTATTGCTGGCACATCACCACCGTCCTGCTGGCCTTCATGGCGGTCGGATTTGCAGCGGCGGCCTGGTCCGCGACCTATGCCGTCTACCTGGTCTTCCTGGCCCCGCTGGCCCTGACCTTGAGCGCCCTGAGTGTCTGGGTCGCCCTCAAGGGCAGGATCGCGCCCTGGCGGCTGCCCTCCACGTCGATGTTCGCACTGACCGGGCTGCTGGGTCTGGGCGCGGCCCTCACCTGATCCCTGCCGAAAGGACGTCGCCATGTTACTGCTTGCCGCCTTGCTGACCGTGCTGGTCGGACTTTTTCACTCCATCGCCGGAGAGACCCGCCTGCTCCGCCCGCTGCTGGCGAGGCCCGACCTGCCGAGCCTAGGCCATGGCCCCTGGTATGCGCGGGCCCTGATCCGCACCGCCTGGCACATCACCACGCTGACCTGGCTCGGCGTCGCGGCCATGCTGGTCGTCATCCATCGGACCCTGCTTCCGGATCACGCCCCGCTACTTTGGATCATCAGTGCCGTATTCGCCGTGAGCGGGTTAGCGGCCCTCATCCTGAGCCGGGCAAGGCATCCGGCCTGGCTCGCCTTCCTGCCCATCGCCGGGCTCACCGGCTGGGTGGCTGCGGGCAGTTGAGGCTCGGCGAGGACTGGACACCGCTGGACGCCCGAACCAGCTGCATACCGGGCCCGAAGCCCGGCCGTGGGCGAGCCACAAAACCAAGACGCTCATAGAAGGCCTCGCGACCGGTGGCGCACATCAGCATGACCGCAGCATGCGGGCAGGCCTCTGCCACAGTCTCTAGCAATTCCGACATGAGGCGCTGGCCAAGCCCGCTCCCGCGTCGGCCCTCGGCCACGATCACGTCCTGCACATAAACATAAATCGGGTCACCAACCGCACGCGCGAAACCGACAACTCGCCCGTCGCCATCACGAGCCGTCACTGCGGCAAGAGACCCCGCTAATGCCTGAGCTGCGAGACCTTCTGCAAGAATGCCCCAACCGCAATCGGCGCGATGATTGATAAAGTCGGCCACGGGTGGCGCCACCCGTTCGATCACAAAGTCTGGCATCGGGTCTTCCGCTTTCCCTCGCCGCACGACAAAGGGCGCAGCCATCGGCCGCGCCCTCTCCATGTCGGCCTGTATCGCAAGGCTTACGCGAAGCGCTCGACAGCGACCGCGGTCGCTTCACCGCCACCAATGCAGAGCGAGGCGACGCCCTTGGTCTTGCCGTGCTTTTCCAGCGCGGCGAGCAGGGTGACCATGATGCGGGCACCGGAAGCGCCGATCGGGTGACCCAGGGCACAGGCGCCGCCATTGACGTTGATGATGTCGTGGGAAATGCCCAGCTCCTTCATCGCGATCATCGGAACGACGGCAAAAGCCTCGTTGATTTCCCACAGATCGACATCATCGATCTGCCAGCCGGCGCGCTCGACGACCTTGCGCATGGCCGGAACCGGGGCCGTAGTGAAATAGGCCGGCTCGTGAGCATGGGCGGCAGTGGCCACGATCTTGGCGATCGGCTTCAGGCCACGACGCTCGGCTTCCGAGAGACGCATCAGGATCAGCGCGGCAGCGCCATCCGAAATCGCCGAGGCATTGGCCGCGGTGACCGTGCCGTCCTTGGAGAAAGCCGGACGCAGAGAGGGGATTTTCTCCGGCATCGCCTTGCGCGGCAGCTCGTCGGTATCGACGACCACATCGCCCTTGCGACCCTTGATCGTGACCGGGGTGATCTCGCGCTTGAAGTCACCCTTTTCGGTCGCGCGCTGGGCCCGGGCCAGGGTTTCCAGGGCATAGGCGTCCTGCTGTTCGCGGGTGAATTGGTGTTCCTCCGCAATCATGTCGGCATAGACACCCATCGGCTTCTTCTCGTAGGCATCTTCGAGACCATCCTGGGCCATATGGTCCTTGATGGTGTCGTGGCCGTATTTGAAACCGCCGCGATGCGTGGGGAGCATGTGCGGTGCATTGGTCATCGACTCCATGCCGCCGGCAATGATGATCTGGGCGTCGCCCGAGGCGATCGAGGCACGCCCCATGATCGCGGCCTGCATGCCCGATCCGCACATCTTGTTGAGCGTCGTGGCTTCGACCGATTTGGGCAGGCCGGCCTTGATCGCCGCCTGGCGGCCCGGGGCCTGGCCCTGGCCGGCCTGGAGCACATTGCCCATCAGGATCTGGTCGATGTCATCACCGGCAATGCCGGCTTCTTCCATCGCCGCCTTGACGGCAATGGCGCCGAGTTCATTGGCGGACAGGGGTGCAAGTTCGCCGAGCAGGCCACCCATCGGGGTGCGGGCCATGCCGACGATGACGATGGGATCGTCCACAGCACTCATTTGATCTCTCCTCTGGGATTATTCTGTCTTAGTCTGGCGCGCATGATCGAATTATGCGGCACAGCGTCAAGTTATTTCGCAGATGCAAAACGCGCGGTCCGGACTTGGCCGGGATTAGTCAATTGGGGGCAATCCCTTTTAATCCTTGCGGCTTTTGTCGTCGCAACGCTCACAATCAACAAAGTTGAACCGCTGTTCAAGTTTGCAGTCACGGACGATTTACAAGCCCTGTTAGCGATAGCAGCAGTGGCATTTTTTATCCCGGCCCTGGCGGAGGAGCTGATCTTTCGAGTCGTCCTTGGCGGTCGGACCGGGCGGGTGCGCGCCGCGCTCGCCATGGCCGCCTTCATGCTCTGGCATCCAATCCAGGTCTGGCTCGACCTGCCCATGGCGCAAGCGCTTTTCCTCGAGCCGGCCTTTCTGGCGGTCACCGCCGCGCTCGGCCTTGCGGGCACGCTGGCCTACAGGATGAGCGGCTCGGTCTGGCCGGCCGTGATGATCCATTGGCTGGTCGTGATCGGCTGGAAGGGAGTGACCGCGCCGGTCTAGCGGCGACAGGCCTCCTCCGCCCCCAGTTCACAAGCGCGCGCAAACAAGGCCCGCGCCCGTTCGGCATCCCGGCGCAGCGTCTGCGCCCCGTCACGGCCGCGCTCGAACATCAAAGCGAGCTGGTAGCAGGCAGTCGCGTCATCAGCGTCACAAACCGCCGCGCAATCGGCCTGCTTGCGCATCCGGCCCGGGCGATTGCCGTAACAGGCCTCGCGCTGCGCCGGAAGCGGGTCACGCCCCAGCGCGGCCAGGATATCCGCCTGACGCGCACAGCCATCATTGAAACCGCGTTCGCACGATCGCCGCGCCAGGTCGAGGGCCTCGAGCCGGTCGGCCTCGCTGCCATCCTCCAGCAGGCCGGCCGCCTGCCAGCACGCCATCGACGACCGGTTCTCGCAGCCGGATCGCGCGACCGGGAGATAGCGGTCGCGATCATAACGGACATCATCATAAGGATTGGGCTCATTGATGCGCTCGAACAGCCAGCACGCCCCGTCCGAGCCGAGACTGCAGCTGCGCATCATCAAGGCGACCGCCTCATCGGTCAGCCAATAGGTCCGGTCCGCCCGCTGCATCAGCCCGTGGGCATAGCTGCAGGCAAAGCCTTCCCCGGCCTCGCAGCGCTCGAGAAAGGACGCCGGGTCCGGCGAGACCGGCTGGGCTGTCGCCGGAACCGTCAGGAACAGGCTGAAACAGAAGATCAAGAAGAGACGCATCTTGCCTCGCAGGTTGAGTAGTCAGGATAGGCAGCCGCCCCGCATTCCGGCAAGCACGGACAGCGCCACGGCGCTCGCGCCTGGCGGTTTGGGCAGAGAGGGGAACGGGATGTCGGCCAATGCCGTCAACCGGTTTGATTTGAATAACGTGACATCGCCGACATCCCGTCCGCGGAGTTTTCCCGGGCTGTCTCCACCCCGATTCCAATGCGCCAGGTAG
>Ga0189274_100200_pt1 | contig 28577 bp, 18 predicted proteins | sample N5B1minimetaG_FD_130323 | JGI IMG/M metagenome (GOLD analysis project Ga0189274, IMG submission 130323) | Marine microbial communities from the Costa Rica Dome - N5 B1 mini metaG | ecosystem: Environmental > Aquatic > Marine > Oceanic > Photic zone | place: Costa Rica: the Eastern Pacific...
CAACATACTCACATTCAATTGAATTTGTTGATTGGAAGGTGTTGAGTTAATCAAACGCTGTCCAGAAATTGAATACACTTCAATGCTTTGCACACCAGCAGGGAGTTGAACGGTTATCACATCATCTGTAATTGTTGGATACACATTCAGCTCTTCTTTCTTCTCTTGAATAGCGACAAATCCTGGTTGTAAATGTGTTGAGTAAATTCCTTGCCCATGCGTTCCTACCACAAAGTATCCATCATGTGTTCTATAATCCATATGATCTACCGCTACGTTTCCGATACCTGTTTCTAATGTCCACACGGTATTAATTCCGTCTTCAAAATTAGTGGTATACAATCCTGTTGAAGTTCCAACGAAAATGGTTCCATCTACATAATACTCTGCCCAGAACACTGCCGGACCAGATCCAGAGCCGTCTACGTTTTCTTCAAGGTTCCCAGAAATATCTTCCCAGCTTAATCCTCCATCATGTGAAACCCAAATAGAAGGAATGTTATAATTAGCAAAGGTGACCACTATGTTTTGAGAATCAAAAGGGTCAACAGCAACACATGAAATGTACGCGTTATTTGGCCATGCATCCCAACTTAAATCAGTTTGCGAAGGTTGACCATTGATTCCGTAAGCATTATCTAATCGATATAGATAGGCATTAGAAGTACCATACCATACGGTGTTTGAATCAGTCTGACACATTTCAATATCTGTTATTACGGCTGCCTGAGGTGCAATTTGTGAAGAATCTATTTCTACCCAGTCTCCTGTGTGTTTGTTAGTTCGATCACCCGTAATTGGAATCTCATCTAGGTTGTCTAATCTCCATAAGGTGGTTCTACCGTTCCAGAAGACGCGCTTATCATTGGTAGGGTCCAATTTAAAACTGTTTGCCCAATTGTAAGTTGTTGGTCCTCCCACCGGATCCAAGCGTTCATGGTTAAGTACGTTTCCATTGGCGTCAATTTCTTTGAGATATAATTTTCCTCTTTGTTTTGAAGTGAGGTAGTAATCTGCTCCATTAGACAGGGCACAATACATTCCATCTCCAGAGCCAATGTATTTCCATGTAGAATCAAACTCGGCAGAATTGGTGAACCAAGTTCCATTGTCTTGTAATCCTCCAATGACAATATCAGAAGTTGCTTCTCCAGGTTCAATGGCAATTGCATAAAACTGTGTGGTAATGTATCCGTTATTAAGTGGCACCCATTGAACTGTATCTGCCGTGTTATCAACTGTTTTATACACTCCTCCATCATTTGCATTAATCATCACATTAGGGTCTGATGGCAAGAACATCATATAGTGTTGATCTGGGTGATGATTATCATAACTCAAGCTCCAATTGACATCATCATAAGGTAGCGGATCACAGTGGTATCCACCCATCCAAGTCAGGTTCGAAGAAGAAGTGAAGGCATCTGTTGAGCGCCATATTGAGGTTCCGGCAATGTAGACAATTGACGTGTCTACTGGATGTATGGCTAGATGCACATCAAACGAAGACTGGGTACTCAATTCTCCTATTTCTGCACCGATTCCGGCAATAAAACATGATTGGTTTGGTAAATTGATTGAACGATCATCCCAAATTCCACCTAAACCAGAACCATCTCCTGATACATATTCATAACGATACAAACCATGATTATTTGCAAAACCAGATCCGGCAACTCCAAAGAACCATACTACATTTTCATCTAATGGATTTACTGTAATTGCTAATCTCCCGTAACCTGAAGGAAAACTCGAAGGCTTGATATCGGTCCACGTTAATCCGCCATCATCTGATCTAAAAATTCCTTTACTAGGTCCATCAGAAGAGATGGTGCAATACATGATGCCACTTGGTGTGATTACCAAATCAAGATAGTCGGATGCAGGATTTGAGAAACCTCCGGTAGCAAAGCCCAAAACGTCTGTCCATGTTTGTCCTCCGTCATTACTTCTTTTAACACCATTAAAAACGGCTGCTAGCACCACATCTTCTGTAAGATTAGTGTGATCAGTGATGATGCGCCAGTTAAAGTCCATATCACCATTTGTTAGGTAGGTTTCAGGAGTATTTGATTGAGTCGAGTCTAACCAAAACCAACTTTGTCCATTATCTGTACTTTTCATGATTCCGTTCCCAGAAAAACGGGCTTCAAATGTTGTTTGACTAACAATAGCATAATGTTCTCCAGTACCTGCATACCAAATGTTTTCTTTTCCAGGGCGTTTGTCTTGTGCAATGGTTGTGAATGAGTGCATATCTAGCGGGTCAGTAGTATTGGACCAGGTCAAGCCTCCATCTTGTGAACGCCAAATTCCTCCTGACACTCCTGCCGCGAGCCATATATTCTCATCTAACACATCTATTGCGATTGCTCTAGTTCGCCCACCAACATTCACTGGTCCGCGCATGTCCCAGTTATAAGCTTTATACTGATGCGCAGGTAAAGTAGCGGCAAATTCAAGCTCTTTGGTGTGAATATTTGCCGGAATCAAGCCAGTTTCAGGATCTGCCAAACGAGACAATTCCCACTCATATCTTGAACCAGGAGATGTATTACTCCCTTCAGACATCAGATGATCTTCGGTATTATTGAGTTGTTCAGATTCATTTTGATGTGCGCATGAAGCAAGAATACTCAACGCAAGGAGTGTGTAGATGATTTTCATTTTCAAATGATTAAGTCGTTAAATTTAAGGCTGATTTGTGAGAAATCCAATAGAATGTGATGAGCGCAAATATGGCTGCTTGAATGTTATTTTTCATTCAGATTCCAATCGTAATCTAGGTACTCTATTTTCGTTTTTTTGGTAATCTTAGTATCCGCATACTTGTTGATAAAGTCAATGACAGATGTTTTACCCTGCTCAAAATCACCCTTAAACCACCTGAATAGTTTAGAGAGATTTGCTGTTTTCTTCTTGATGTTGTTTTTAGTAGAATTGTTAATGAAAGATTTGGTTTGATCTTCGAGTTGTGCCTCTAGTTTTGAACCTACATAAGCTTCATTTCTTAATTTAGGACATGAAACTGAGGCGCAATTCACCGCAAAATGGATTCTAGGTTCATTAAACTCTTTGCGAATGATTCCATGCTCGATATTGTTTAAATCATAGGTTTCTTCACCAATTTTTATAAACTTAATATCCCATGGAGTATTGATTTTATAAATGGACCCGCCCAATTCTTTAATGGTTTTGACTGGATAATGCTTCACAATTAATTTTACCGTAAATGCATTGTAGGCATTAATCCAAAATGCGAGTTGATCATTTTTGTTCCAAGATGCTCTTGGATGATGGTTAGAAAGCACTTTTAAGTAGGCATCAAGTTGTGTCTCGTCTTCTTTCAATCCTGCATAGTCAACATTTCCTGATTCATCAACGTGTTTCTTCAATAAGCTTGTCCACTGCTCATGCTTCAAATGCTCTTGACACCAAGCAAATGGAGAGATTAGAATGAACAGCAAAAGAAGATTCTTTTTCATAATGTTATCTTTGATAAGCAGATGCAACTCAGCATTATCATACCAAATTTAAATGATGCCGTATACTTAGAACGGCTACTCACTTTTTTACTTACACATCCTGTACCCTCCTCTGAAATTATTGTTGCAGACGGTGGAAGTGAAGATGGTTCTCTGAATATAGTGAAACAAATGAAGTGCCAGTTAGTTAAAAGTGAACCATCTCGAGCTATTCAAATGAATGAAGCTGTTAAAATTGCGCAGGGAAAACACCTCTGTTTTTTACATGCTGACACTTTACCGCCCGAAACTTTCGCACAAGATTTTGAAGAATTTAAGCTCCATTCTAAAAAAGCTGCCTGTTATCGGAGCAGTTTTGAAAAGGGACCATTCATGTTGAAATTAAATGCATTTTTCACGCGTTTTCCATGGCTAGTGTCTCGAGGTGGAGATCAGGGTTTATTCATTACAAAAGATTATTTTGTGAGTTTGGGGGCTTACCCTGAACAGATGGAGGTGATGGAAGAATATCCCTTGTTAGATAAGATTTTGAAGGATAATGAACTGTTGATTTTTAAAGGCAGCATGAGAATCTGTACAAGGAAGTACAGAAATAGAAGTTGGTTGAGGGTGAGCAGAGCTAACTATGTAGCTTTTAAACTGTATCAACAAGGAGCAGATTCCTCTGAAATTAAAGCACGATACTCTGAGATTCTAGCCTAGAAATTATTGGTGTCAAGCGTACGCATTGCACCATACCATTTTAAAATTCGTTCTCCAACTCCCGGAACATCAATGTGAAACAAATAAACTCCGCTTGCGATAGGAATTCCTTTGTTGTTCTTCAAGTCCCAATCTTGAAAAGTGGTTGGATTATCCTTACTGATGGTTTCGACTAACTGCCCAGCCATATTGAAAATTGTAATCGTGCAACGCTCTGGAAGGTTGGTGATTTTAATGCGGTTATCCAATTGGTTCACTTCATATGCAGAATAGGCATAATAAGGGTTTGGAACAATTCTTATTAAATCTAATTCATTGATTTGAGTTGTTGTGATGCCGGTAGATGAGAAGATTGAATCTGTATCAAAACGATAAGATGGATAACCTTGATTTTTGTTGGTAAACACCTCTTCTTGGTAAGGATGAGAAACTCTTAACTTAATGCGAACATCAGTTTCCAATAGGTCATGATTGGCATTTAACATGGGTGCAATTACCCACATACAATTCTTCCAAACGTGATAAAAATTCGTATTTCGAGAGGGGTCGGTAACGTCCATCTTAGATAACATGTAATCACCTCCATCATAAGCAGGCATGGTATTATCGTCTTCAATTGAGTTTCCGAAAATGTAGATATAATGTGATCCGCCAAATAGAGGATTACCAACATTATTCACAAATTCAGAAGTCGGGTTCCAGAGCATGTCTTGGCCGTTTGACCCACCTAACCAAGAGTTTTCGGCAAAAGCAATGTTCAAGCGTTCACCTGTTTCAATATCAATCGCATATCCAGGGAAATAAGATCTACCTTCTTCACCACTGATTTCATTTCCGTCAATATCTTTAGATGGAGCAGTTCTTGGGGTCATAATAGTTGCACCGCCTTGACTTTGACTCGCGTCCCAATTATTTTCAATAACCATACATTTTGACCATTTAGTCTGGTCTGAGGTGATGACTAAATCAACTCCATGTAGGTATGGATAGGCACTTTTAATTTGAGATTGGTGTACTAAACTGAACCAAGACGAATTAGTCGTTAAATCATTCAAATTTTCATCAGGATAACCTACAGGCATGTATAAAAAGTCTTTTCCTGCAAGGCGATATGGTGCAGCCATCCCTTCAATCAAATCTTCATACAATTCGGTTGCATCTCCGTAATCACGATACATGCATTCGTCAAAAATACTACCCGTTGGAACACAAGGCGTGTTTGTAACTTCATCATCTGGGTTTGCCAAACCTGATCGAATCCAGTTGGTCGGAAAATTGTTGTCATCATCATTGATTGCACCTAGCCAAGCTAATGAAGAATCAGCAAATATCATTTCGGCTCCGATAGGTTCAGTGAAATATCCTGTTATGCTTCCGTTCGTATTGCTGTAGGCCGTTTGTTCAATCCAGACTGAGATTCCCCATTCAGGAATGAGTTGTTCTCGCGGAATGTTGATGGCTTTTTCAGAATAAATGGTGTCTCCGGTGGTGAGATTGGTCAAAAACCAATTGGCAGAATTCAATTCACCATTCTGATCTGGAGTTAATGAAAACTCAAAAGACCCCTGCGGAACGCTCAATGGGTCGATTACTTTAATTTGAACGGGTGACATACCTGATTTATAAGTAATCTCATTCACGAAATTATTTTGAATAATCTGAGATTCAGTGTTGGCATCAATTTCTGTCCATCTTCCTCCATTACCCCATCCATCTACTTTTGTAAGCGGAAACTCATATCCATAATCAGCACCATAGGTGGTTCCGCCTGCCTCAACAGAAGGTGGGTGCGGAATAGCCTCATAAGCTATGATTTCTCCAACCGCCGCTTTTCGAGAAGGCATGTATGGAATCTTTTGTCCGTCTAATCCATCTGGGCTGTTTGGATCATATTCTTTATAACTATTGTGAGCGTATGAAATAGCCATGTAATGGTAGCGTTTGAAATTGACCAGTTTACGATCACCTGTTGCAAACATATCTTCAGTTACTGAGAAAGAGTGTTTGATTCCTTCGTTTTCTCCTTCAACCTTCACTTGCGGAACTTGTACTCCAATGTTGGAGTCAAATTCGTAATTCACCAAACGACTCACAGAATCTTTGATATCACATTGAAATACTAAACGTGCTAGTTCGATATTGTCTAAATCTAATGGACTTACTGTTTCATCTTTGATTTGAAAGACCTGATATCCTTGGAAACGATAGTTGGCATCAAATAAACTGTCGTTATCCACATTGACAATGAAAGGATCAAATTCTGAATAGTCTTCATCTATATTGTTGGATGCTAAATCATTATAGATTGAGATGATGATTTCATTCTCCATTTCTTGAATGGATAGTTCTGGTGCATGTGGGCCATCTAATACTTTGAAACAATTGTCAAACAAGGCTTGTGCTTTGTCATCAGCTATTCGAAGTTCTTTCACAGATTCAAAAGGGTCACCAGAAATTGCTCTTGCCCAGGCCACACCATAAGTGATATTATTGACAGCCCCGGGCTGTAAAATGAATGGACCGGCTGATTGCACGAATCTTCGATCAAAAGGTACGTTACCAGATGTCTGTTCTGTCCATGGTTGTTGTGGAACACCATTAGTTCCCCATCCCAAAGGGTCAGAATCACCAGGAAACATGTAATCAGCATTGACAAGAGGCAAAGCTCCAGACGAAGCAGGGTGACCTGTTCCGCCATAGACAAATTCAGTTCCATCTTTCCAGAAACCTCTTAAATAGTTGTAATAATCTTGACCAGTTTGTGGGTCAGTTTGTGCAGGTAATCCGCCTCCTCCAAAGTTGTTGTAGTATAAGAATTGTCGCATTCCCATTCGTTCATTGTCAACTATTCCGTCACCATATCCAATTCCTAATCCATCATAAGGAATACCTTTTTGTGTAATTGCTTCGACATAATTTGTTGTCAAGGGGTTATCAATACCATCATTATCTTGATACGGCCCTTCGAAAAAGTCAACACCGCAAGCCGGAGGGTTTTCGCCATACCCCAGATACCCACCATCTGTTGCATCAAATGCATTACCGTTGTAAGTGTAGCCTAACCCTCTCGAAACATCACAACCTACGTAGTCATCATTAGGTCCACCGAGTGCACCATCAATAAAGATTCCGAAGTACGTTTCATAAAGTGTTTGCGTAGAACGGTTAACCAATTCATAATTGTAAAAGGTCATGTTGTTGATTTCATCATTGGTTGCAAAAGCAAATGCTTGGCATCTGATTTCCATGCCAAGTTGATCTGCCCCGGTTTCGGTATGAATGTTCCCTTTATCGTTCATAATCCACCAAACCGTTTGGTCACCATACAAGGTCACGGTTCGGTCAGAGGTACAATCCAGTTCTTTTTCAATGTCGTACCATGGGTAATCGCCATCTTGCGGATTGTACAATCCGTCTTCGTTACGATCATAAAATGGAGCAAGGTAAAAATCCTGACCAAGTGCTGGATCTCCGTGTGCTGGCCAGTCTAAAATTGAAATTGGAATTTCGTAATCAGGGTATAAATCAGCTTGGGTACTTGTCCCTTCTTCAGCATCTTTGATTCCTGCCTTGAACCAAGCATCAAAAGTTCTTACTTCGTCTTGCGTTACCACATAATGTTGGTCATATTTTTCACATTCTGAGGGAATAATTTCGGCCTCACCTGTTGTAGTGAGCGGACCAGTCCAATAGTCATTTCCGTTTCTATATCTGACAGCTGCAAGTTTGAGCTGACCATTGATATCTTGTCCTCCGAGCCAAAGTGCTGAAGTAAACAATGCCATTATTCCAGATCCCTTCGGAACTTCATATTGCGAGAAGTTTTGTCCAGCAATTTGCCATAGATTACCTCCAGAATGAATAAGTGCTTTGACGTTGTTAAATTCAAGAAAAGTGGAAGCGTTAGCAGGATTACAACCTGCAGCTCTATTGTCAGACTCATTTTCAATGATTGGTCTGTAGCCTGTATTTGCGGGTTGCGCAAAGCCAGTAATCCAACAAAAGATAAGTAGGAAGGACAAAATCTGCTTCATGGGGTGAAGTTATTAAATTTTTAGGGACGTTCACTTCACAAAATTCCCGGATGCTGTGATTTTTATATAGGTGAGAGATAGTTCCAAATTGAACAATCGGCACAATTTTTGTGTTAACCAAGTAAACAAAATCGCAAAAATTAGTCTTATGAAAAGAGTATTATTAGCCCTTTTGGTAGGTGGACTCATAGGTTCATGTACTATTGTTCAACCTGGTCAGGTTGGCGTAAAATCGAAATTTGGAAAATTATCAGATCAAGTTCTTGAGCCCGGACCTCACTTCGCTGCATTCGGAACAAAGGTGATTATCATGCCCGTAGGAACAAGAAACATTGAAATCAATTTGAACTTACCGAGTAAAGAAGGATTGAATATTAATTCCAACATTTCTATCCTATATCGAATTGAAAAAGCAATGGTTCCGCAGATCATTCAAGAGATTGGTAATGGATATGAACCAATTATTACCAACGTTTTTCGTTCAGCATCTGCAGATGTGTGCGCCAATTTCATGGCAAAGGACATGCACTCAGGAAAACGAGCAGAAATAGAATCAGAAATTAAAACGAAAATGGGTGATGTGCTTCATGAGCGCGGAATCATTATTGAGGCAGTGTTGATGAAAAACATTTCAATGCCTGAAGGATTATACAACTCGATTGAAGAACGTCTGAAAGCTGAGCAACAAGCCTTGAGAATGCAGTTTATTGTCGAGCAAGAAAAATTGGAGGCAGAGCGAAAAATTGTTCAGGCAACAGGTGAGCGTGATGCGCAGTTGATTCTATCTGAAGGTTTAACACCTGAAATTATACAATTGAGAAGTATTGAAGCATTTCTGAAGTTAGCTGAGCTACCTTCAACAAAGGTTATCATGACGGATGGATCAGCTCCTTTCTTAATTCAAGAAAGTGGATTGGTTCAAACCGCGAAGTAAAAGTTTAGTTAGGTGTAGCCTTTCGGTTGGTACTGATTTAAATCATACCAGGCGGAAGGCTTTTTTTGTAGTTTAGAATAATGAATCAAGAACTAAACCTACAATTCTTAGGCGGAGCCGGAACAGTTACCGGGTCAAAAACCTTACTCACCTTAAATGGAAAAAAGATATTGATTGATTGCGGTCTTTTTCAAGGTTTAAAAGAGCTAAGGTCGTTGAATTGGAAAAAGCTCCCAACCGAGTTGGCTGATATAGATGCCGTTATTTTGACACATGCACATTTAGACCACTGCGGTTACCTGCCGGTTTTGGTAAAGCATGGTTTTAAAGGACCTATTTATTGTACCCCTAGCACCGCTGAGTTGACCGAAATAATTCTGCTTGATAGTGCAAAAATTCAAGAAGAGGATGCTGATAGGGCTAACCGACATAATTATTCAAGCCATTTACACTGCAAACCGCTTTACACGGTTGAAGATGCTCGAAAAACATTTCATTTGTTTCAAACCCATGAGTATCGCGAGTGGGTGCTCATAGAGCATAATTTGAAGTTTCAATTATTGAATGCCGGACATATTTTGGGATCTGCCATGGTTGAGCTAAAAGCGGGAACAAAAACTTTTCTTTTTTCAGGAGATATTGGTAGAAAAGACCCCATGCTATTGTATCCGCCGCAAAAAGTAAACCAAGCTGATTACGTCATTCTTGAATCAACCTATGGGGATAGAATACACAAGGTGGATGACATTAAAGAACGCTTGCTAGAAATCATTGATTCAACGATTAACACTGGCGGAATTTTAATGATTCCTTCTTTTGCAGTGGAACGAACTCAAGAATTGATTTATTTAATCTATCAATTAAAAGAAGAAGGTCGTCTACCTCAAGTTCCGGTCTATTTAGATTCTCCAATGGGTATCAAATCAACCTTAGTATTTGAAAAATACCCCCAGATTCAAGACATTTCAAAGATTGATACTCGTAGAATGTATGATGTCGTTAAATTCATCAGTGAATATGAAGAAAGTAAGGCGGTTGTAGCTGATAAAAAACCAAAGATTGTTCTTGCCGGAAGTGGAATGCTAGAGGGGGGTAGGATGCTTCATTACATTAGTAATCACGGAGAAAATCCGAACAACACCATTTTATTTGTAGGCTTTCAAGCGGCTGGTACAAGAGGAAGAGATTTGGTTCAAGGAATGCGAAAAATAAAGTTCTTTGGTGAATATCGAGACGTAAAATGCCGAATTGAGTCAATTTCTGGTATGTCAGCTCATGCAGACAGAGAGGAGATGCTTAATTGGCTTAAGGAGTTTAAACAAGAGCCAAATACGGTTTTCTTGAACCATGGGGAACCGCACCAAACAAATGCGCTTCGCACATACATTGAATCTAATTTGGGCTGGAATGTAGAAATTCCAAAACTCAATGAATTGTTTGAAATTGAATAGCTGAGTCTCTTGTGCGATATTGAATAAGAAAGGACAGTCAAATTTTGACTGTCCTTTCTTCATTTATAGGGTATTACTAAATCAACTACTCAATAATGAATTTTTTACCGCACCATTCAGATGGTTTGAATAAGAATTTTACTGGATCTCCGTGCTCGCCAGTTAGCAACCAGATATCAGACAAGTTACACTGAATGGTCGCTTCATCTCCTGGTTCAATTTCGTCATCAGGAACCGTTCCTGCACCATTGAACCCAATATAAACTGTACCAGCTGTATTGTTTTGAATGCGCACTGCATTCGTCACTCGTTGTCTGTACAGCTCATCATAACCATCTTTGATGTCTTGATTTGCCCAACCTTTTTCTAAAGAGAATCGCTCAAAGTAGTCTTTATTTGCTGCTTTATAAGCCGGAGTTTTCTCTTCTAATGTTTTCTTTTGCTCAGTTAAGTAATCATTAACAATCTTATCATGATCAATTTTCGCTAGCTCTTTTCTCTTTTTTTCTAATGCCAGCATTCCTTTTACACCTTTGAAAGACTCTTTCGTGTACATGTCTTCTACCTTCCACGTGTGGTCTTTTTGCTCATCAATAATGTACAAATAATCGTCAATGATAAGAATTGATTGGCTGTAGTATCCACCACCGTGACTTGTAAAATTCAGGAAGTACTTCATTCTATCATCCCCCCAATCAGATCCGTTCGTTAAAAAGGTTGGGTGAGCCTGTTGTTCAGGAACTGAATAGTATTTGATTTCATTTAACTCTGCATACCACATGTAGGGTTTATCCCAATCTTTTAATGTCAATTGATGCTTGATAGTAGCAGGACCAACTTCAACTCCGCTTAGTCGAGTGAGCTCAATATCTCCCCATTCTTTAAACTTGTCTTTTTGACTTTGAGCAACCCCTGAAACTGAGGTAAAAAGCATCAATCCTAAAATTAGTTTCAATCTTGTTTTCATTTTTCTTACAATAAGTTTGGTACCTACTTCAGTTTAAAGTCTTGTTCGGTATCGTTCCGACTTTACAGTAGCCATATTCATTTAGTTGGGCTATCGTGTTTTTGACTTACATCTCCTTATTGATAAGGATGTTGAAGCGAAACACGGGTCGAAACTATAGAATCCTATTTGCAATTTGAATTTGAATTAATGAAGTGCAGGTTTTTTTTAACGAATCCTTTTTAAGTACAATAAATAGCTTCTAGCTGTCAGTTCGATACTTATAAAAGCTATATTTTCGCAACGTTTAATGAAGATCACTCAACTAAAGAATAAAAGAGGTAGAAACTTTCTATTGTTAATGTTTCTGTTTTGCATAGCTGCAAGGACTTCTTTTGCTCAAATTTCAAGTGTTCCTTTTTATTATCGCATTGGGGTAAATGAATTCTCTAATGTGAATGTTTACTCACTGTTTTATGATAATCAAGATGAGACACTGTATGCTGCCACCAATTCTGGGGTCTATTTCTATGCTCAAAGTAAGTTTACCTTAATTAAGTCTGACACCAATTCAAGAAGTATCTCCTATTTTGCTTTGAAGCAGGATAAGGCAGGAACGATTTATTGTAATAATTTGCAAGGGCAAGTATTTGAAGTTCAAAAAGATGGACTGAAATTGTGTGTTGAATTTCCGCGTGAATCGCTATTAAGTAATTTTAAGTACTTCATTGACAATCAGTCTAACCTTGTTTGTTTGGGTAGTAAATTAATTGAGTATCAAAAAGAAAACAAGGTGTTTAAGCCGCACGTTTTGATGGAAAAAACTGATTTTGTTTCTGACATCAAACAGACAAAATCTGGAAAATACTTGATTGGCTATAGAACAGCAGGAAACGGGGTCAAGTCAGATTTTAACTATGTCATAGGGAAAGAGAATTTTATAGAGATAGAAGGTCGAATTCTTTTTGAAATGAGCAATGAAATCTTTGGAATCAATTTTAGTGGCACACAAATGAATGATGCAAAGCTGAGCCAATACGAGTCTCTAAAAGATGAGGTCATAATTGCAGACTTGAATTATGGGACTGATAATTACCAGCAACTGACGGATAGTTCATTTATAATAATGGCCAAACAGAAAGGAATGTCAATTGGGACTTTTTCCGAGGGAGAATACAATCAAACCCATGAATTATTTGCTAACGATTTTATATCTGCTGCTCATCAGTGTGAGAATGGCATGTTGTTGCTTGGAACCTTCAATGAAGGTGTAATCGTTATACCTAAAATGTCGTATCTAGGTTATGAATCTACTACGCTTCATAGCTCTATAAAGGCGTATGATCATGATACTTATGTTGTTGCAAATAGAAGTGGAAGCGTTTATGGTTACTCTATAGATGCAAGAGAGGCAGAATTTATTTTTCAATCCAGAGTCAATCAAGATGGTTTAATGATAAGTGCATCACTTCCTGATTCAAAAAAGCCATGGGGTAAATTGGTTAAATTGAAAGACAGGTCTGGCCAAGGCGCCACTGATTTAGGTAATGGAGATATTGCTTTTTTGGCATGGAATGGCATTCTGGTGCGTAGCTTGAACAAGACCAAGAGTCATTTTCAAGAACCAATGCAAAATGTCAATACGCGAGGTGATTTTATGTTGAGTTCCAGAGGCAGATACAATGCCATTGCTGCTGATACGATCAATCATTTGATTTATGCTTCTAAGCTGGGAGAGGTGTATAAGTATAATTATGAAGGTGAAGAAATAGAGCAAATTGGCCAGGGTTTGAACATGAAAGTTTCATCACTTCATTATTCGAATAATTTACTGTATTGTGGAACCCAGAAAAAAGGAGTTTTTGTATTTCAAGATGACTCTTTAGTCGAAGTTTTTGATGAACAATCAGGTTGGAACACGAATCAGATAAAAAAGGTCGAGCGATTGGGTGATTTACTTTATGTTTTATCACGAAATGGGGTTCAAGTATATGATTTAGAGAAAAACAAGTTTTTACCCCTTGGGTTAGCCACTAATATTATGGATCGCAAAGTAATTGACATATCCGTTTCTAAAAATCGATTATTGGTACTTCGGCGAAAAGATCACTTTTCGATTCCAGTTGCTGACTTGACCGAAGTGGTTACTCCTTCGAATATCTATGTCGACTCCTTTTTGGTGAACGGAGAGAGAATTGAATTTAGCGAGTCAAATTTTTCATTTGAAGAAAATTCCATGTCTTTTTTTGTAGATTACCGTGATTTCAGGACGAAACAAAAAACTTCTATCGTATATAAACTTGAAGGTTTTTATGATAATTGGCAAATTTTGGATCCAAATGAGCATGAGATAAAATTTCAGTCATTACCTCCAGGAAAATTCAAGTTGAAAGTTGGGGCCCAATTCAATAATATTCTAAACGAACAATTTGCGTATTCGTTTGAAATCAGCCCTCCTTTTTGGCAAAGATGGTGGTTCTACTTTTTAATTGTTTTTGGGACGATTGTTTTGATTGGCGGTTTGGCCTTGCTTAGATTAAAGTCATTAAAAACAAAAGCAAGAAGGCAACTAGAATTAGAAAGTAGTAAGTCTAAAGTGTTGGATGCACAGCTGAAGGCCATTCGTGCTCAGATGAACCCGCATTTTGTGTTCAACGCCATCAATTCTATTCAAGATTTGGTGTTGAATCAAGAAACACTTAAATCATATGATTGTCTCGAGTCGTTTTCAAGATTAGTGCGCATTACACTCGATCATTCAGAAAGAGAATTTGTTAAAATCTATGAAGAAAAAGAGTTTTTGAAATTGTATCTGGATTTGGAATCACTTCGTTTCTCAGAAGATTTTGAATATGATCTAGATTCGGATAAAGGACTCAATGAATTTGAAATTCCTTCTATGGTTATTCAACCATTTATTGAGAATGCAATTAAACATGGCTTACTCCATAAATTTGGGGAAAAGAAATTAAGCGTTTCTTTCTCTAAGTTGGATGAGGGAACCGTTCAGTGCATCATTGAAGATAACGGAGTAGGACGCAAAAGGTCGCAAGAAATAAATGAGCGAAAGAAAATGTATCACAAGTCTTTTTCAACTCATGCGATTGATTCAAGACTGAAGTTAATCAGTGATCAAATCGGAGGTAAATTTACCTATGAAATTATTGATTTGTATCAAGAGAATAAAGCTGTTGGCACCCGTGTTGAAATTATTTTTTCAGATTAATGGGTGCGTTCATTAAATGAATTCAGCAGTTGGTGAATTGAAAACAAGTATTAATTAGAAGTAGCATTATTTTTGCACTGATTTATGAAAGCCATAATAGTAGATGATGAGAAAGCAGCAAGAAATGTCCTGAGTAATCTGGTGCATATTTCACATCCTGAAATTGAAATAATCGATTCTTGTTCTGATTTGTTAGATGCGGTTTCTAGCATCAAGGCAAAAAAGCCTGATGTTGTTTTCCTAGACGTTGAAATGCCACAATATGCTGGATATGAAATCAACAAGTTTTTCGAGCAAATTGATTTTCAAATTGTATTTGTGACGGCTTATGATAAATACGCGGTAAAGGCATTTGAATTAAATGCTGCCGATTATCTTTTGAAGCCTATTCAACGAACGCGTTTAAAAGAAACTATTGAGCGTGTGAAAAAGCGCCATGAAGACAATCAAAGAGCGCTTGACTATAAATCCATCTTGGCGCAGTTGGATGAAGAAAATGCACCTACTGTGACTTTTTCTGAGGGTGGGAATCAGCATGTGGTGAAGACCTCTGATATTACGGCTATTATTGCTCAAGGAGCGTATTGCCAAGTTGCATTCAACAATAAAGAGAGTCTATTATTAAGCAAGAACATTGGCAGCATTGAAAAAGAGTTGTTGGTAGATCACATGTTCTACCGCACACACAGGTCATGGTTGATTAACCTTAGAGAGATTAAATCAATCCAAAAGAATAAAGAGATTATTGTACTCAAATCAGGAATTGAAGCCAAACTCTCTCGTTTCAAAAAAGAATCTTTTTTAGAGCATTTTGAAAAGATGATTGGATAGGGTTTGACTCAAAAAAAGTATCACTCCTTCACTAAATCAATACGAGTATCTCCTTCTTCTAAATCAGCTAAGGTTCCTTGCGAATCTGAAAGTGAATCAAATGATATATCTAAAGCCAACACCTCAGACTTGATGTAATCTGCGTTGTTTTCAATAGCAGTTTTCACCACTTCATTTGCATCAAAGGTTAATTTGATCTTATCCATTACTTCCAATCCTGAGTCTTTTCTGAAGTTCTGAATTCGATTCACTAATTCACGGGCAATTCCTTCTGATTTTAGTTCATCTGTCAAAGTAATATCTAAAGCAACAGTAATTCTTCCTTCTGAAGCAACTAACCATCCCGGAATATCATCAGTTGTGATTTCGAAGTCGGCCATATCTAATTCAATGGCCTCTCCTTCAATTTCACCTTTCCATCCACCATTTGATTCTACTGCGGCGATATCATCATTCCCCCATTGGTTGACCATGCCAGCAATTTGCTTCATCTGCTTACCATACTTAGGGCCGATAGTTTTGAAGTTAGGTTTGATCTTTTTGTTAATCACTCCTTCAGTATCTTCTAGTAGTTCAATTTCTTTGATGTTGACTTCTGAAAGGATAATGTCTGTTACATCTTCTAATCTTCTGGCAAAATCTTTATCTAAGATCGGAACCATAATCTTTTGAAGCGGTTGCCTTACCTTTATTTGTTCACGTTTACGTAAGCTCAATACCATAGAAGACACCTTTTGAGCAATGCTCATTTTCTCTTCTAAATCTAAATCAATCTGTCCTTCATCTGCTTTTGGATAAAGCGCTAAGTGTACTGACTCTGCCTGATGCTTATCACAAACTGTATTCAAGTCAGAGAACAGCTGGTCCATGAAAAATGGTGCAATTGGTGACCCTAAAATAGCAACCGTTTCAAGACATTGATACAATGTTTGGTAAGCCGAAATCTTATCTTCAGAGTAATCTCCTTTCCAGAAACGTCTTCTACACAATCTTACATACCAATTCGATAATTCATCTGTAACAAAACCTTGAATTAATCGACCCGCTTTCGTTGGCTCATAGTCTTCATAAGCCGCTTCAACATCTTTGATTAATGAATTCAACTTTGATAAAATCCAACGATCTATTTCTGGTCGATTGGCAACCTCTGCCTCAGCATATGTGAATCCATCAATATTAGCATACAAAGCAAAGAATGAATAGGTGTTATACAATGTTCCGAAAAACTTTCGTTGCACCTCTGTAATTCCTTCTTCGTCAAATTTTAAGTTATCCCAAGGTTGAGCGTTGGTAATCATGTACCAACGAGTAGGGTCTGCTCCATATTTATCAAGAGTCTCAAAAGGGTTGACTGCGTTGCCCAATCGCTTAGACATTTTTTGGCCATTCTTGTCTAGCACCAATCCGTTAGAGATTACATTTTTATAAGAAACAGTGTCAAAAACAAGTGTTGCAATGGCGTGTTGTGTATAAAACCATCCTCTTGTCTGATCTACTCCTTCTGCAATGTAGTCTGTTGGAAAAGCTGACGGTCCGTTTGGAGCTGTTCCGTTCTTAAAGGCTTCAACTCCGTTATCAATTAACTCTTTATTTTCAAAAGGGTAATGCTGTTGTGCAAATGGTGCTGATCCTGAATCAAACCAAACGTCAATCAAATCTGCTTCTCTGTACATTGGTTTCCCAGATGGTGAAACCAATGTGATGGCATCTACATAGTTTTTATGCAAATCAACTTTAGCATAGTTTTCTTTGGACATGTCACCTACAACAAAATCAGCAAGTGGATTGCTGTCCATTAATCCTGCATCAACTGCTTTTTGCGCTTCATTTTTCAATTGCTCAACAGATTCAATCACCATTTGCTCAGTTCCGTCTTCTGATGTCCACACCGGAATTGGGATTCCCCAATATCTTGATCTGGATAAGTTCCAGTCATTAGCTGTTTCTAACCAGTTTCCAAATCTTCCTTCACCGGTAGATTTCGGTTTCCAGTTGATGGTCTTATTCAGCTCAACCATACGCTCTCTCTTCTCAGTTACTTTGATGAACCAAGAGTCAAGCGGATAATACAAAATAGGTTTATCTGTTCTCCAACAATGTGGATACGAGTGAACGTATTTTTCAATGTTGAAGGCTTTGTTTTCAATTTTTAATTTTAGTGTGATTCGCTCATCTACTGACAAGTAGTTTTTCAAATCAGCAATGATGTCTTTGAGGTTAGATTTTTGCTTTGCATATTCAATCTCCTCTTCACCTTCTTCTAAATATTCGGCTTTCACATACTCGCCACCCAATCCAAAAACAGGATCGTTCAATTCAATTCTAAATTTACCTTGAAGGTCAACTAACGGAACTGGATTTTCATTCTCATCCAAAATCAACATGCCCGGAACACCAGCTGCTTTTGCAACAAAGGCATCATCCGCACCAAATGTAGGAGCAGTGTGTACGATTCCGGTACCATCTTCAGTGGTTACGAAATCACCCGGAATTACTCTAAAAGCTTGATCAGCATTTTCATAGGGCTGCACATAATCTAATAGTTGCTCATACTGGATTCCAACCAAATCAGCACCTACACACTCACCAATGATCGCGTAAGGTACTTTTTTATCACCTTTTGCATAGCTCATAGTTGTCGCATCTTCAGCTGCCTGAAACTTTTTTCCGAACTGCTTTGATACAAGGTTTTTTGCTAGGATAACTTGAATTGGTTCATGGGTGTATTGATTCCATGTTTGCACCAATACATATTCAATTTTTGGTCCAACCGTCAATGCTGTGTTTGAAGGAAGTGTCCAAGGAGTAGTCGTCCATGCTAGGATGTGTAATTGATCTAAATTGGCGTTTTCAAATGGAACGTTTTGTCCAGCTTTTACTTTAAACTGTGCTACACAGGTAGTGTCCTTTACATCACGATAACAACCTGGTTGGTTAATTTCGTGGGAACTTAATCCTGTTCCGGCTTTTGGCGAGTACGGTTGGATGGTGTATCCTTTGTACATCAGATCTTTATTGTAAATCTGCGCCAACAACCACCAAACAGACTCCATATATTTTGGGTCGTAAGTGATGTACGGATCATCCATATCCACCCAGTATCCCATTTGAGTTGTGAGTTTCTCCCACTCATCAGTATACCTCATTACCGCTTCACGGCATGCTTTGTTGTAATCATCTACAGAAATTTTTGAACCAATATCTTCTTTTGTAATCCCTAGTTCTTTCTCAACTTTCAATTCAACGGGTAAACCATGGGTATCCCATCCAGCTTTACGTTTTACTTGAAACCCCTTTAATGTTTTATAACGGCAAAAGATGTCTTTGATGGCACGAGCCATTACGTGGTGAATACCCGGTAAACCATTGGCTGAAGGTGGTCCCTCAGTAAAAACAAAAGCAGGATTTCCTTCTCGGGTTTCCATACTTTTTTGGAAGATTTGTTGCTTCTCCCATTTGTCTAGAACGGTTTGTGCCACATTTGGCAAATTAAGACCTTGGTATTCGTTGTACTTCGTTGACATCTTCTCCTAAAATTTCTGAAGCAGCAAAATTAGTGATTTTGACGGGATTGTGATTGTATCAGAATCCTTATTTTCAGGGCATGTTTATAGCGATTTACCAATTTGATGTTCAAGAGGGCAAAGCAGATGAATTCATAAGGGCATGGAAAGCCCTAACTGAACTGATACTCAAGTATGAAAATAGTCTTGGTTCAAGACTACATCATGAAAATGGCCAACGTTTTATCGCCTATGCCCAATGGCACAGTAAAGACCAATGGGAAAACGCTGGAAATCATTTGCCAGAGGAGGCAGATGAATTTCGAGAATCAATGAGAAGGTGTTGTACGAATATTCAAACAATTCATACGTTAGATACTGTAGAAGATCTTTTGGTAGCTAAAACGTAACGTTGGGAAATACGGCCGCTCTTTTTCTGTTAAAATTCGAACCTTAAAGAATGGTTTGCGTTTTATTTATACAGGGACGTACAAAATTAAACACACTACAATTTTTCAGATGATCAACGGGCAAACTCAAATAAAAACATGGAATGACTTTTTCACTGATTTGAGTGAAGTGGTCAACGCCACCCCCCTCTTGCCTCAAACTGATAAACAGTCAAGGGCAGTTGTTAAAAATGAACAACACTGGCTTGGACTTGATTGAAGCGCAAGATTTAGAATCCGTATACATGGCGAATGTGTATGATATTGTTGCTCCTGAATGGCGATCACAATTTATAGAGTTCAATGATATGATTTGTCAAGGAGGTTCGGGAACATTGGTTTTTGAAATTATTGGATTGAAAGGGACCAGAAGATGGATGGAAACTTACGCGCATTCATTTGACTTGCAAGATGGAACCATAGGCCATTTAGCGATTACGAATGACATCTCTGACCGCATTGAACGAAACAGAAAAATTCAAAAGCAACAAGAAGCGTTATTAGAAGCCGGTCGCTTGACGGCATTGGGTGAATTTGCTGGCGGGATAGCACATGAAATTAATAATCCCTTGGCAATCATTAAGGCAAAAGCGGCCTTGATAAACCATCATTTAAAGTCGGGAGAAATTGATGAGACTTACCTTGCTAAATCAGTTTCGGATATTGAGGAGACTGTAGGGCGGATTAGTGGCATCATCAAAACGTTAAAAACCTTAAGTAGAGACTCAACAGATGATGATTTTGAAGTGAGTGATTTGGTTCAAATCATTGAGGATGCTCTGAGTCTTTGCCAGGAGAGATGCAAACTTTCGAATATTCAGGTAAGAAAGATTCTGCCAGAAGCCCTGCCCGCGAAATGTCAAAAAGTAGCAATTGGTCAAATGATTATGAATTTACTGAACAACTCACATGATGCCATAGCTCATCAGAAGAACCCTTGGGTAGCCATTGAGCTTGTGAAGTTGAAGAACAAGGTAAAATTGATTTTTACTGACAGTGGGAACGGTATAGCAGAAGAGCATCAAGCGAGTTTATTAAACCCCTTTTTCACCACAAAAGCACCTGGTGACGGAACCGGTTTAGGACTTTCGTTTTGTGCAAGTGTGGTGAAAAAACATAAAGGTCAGCTTTACCTTAATACAAAAAGCAAAAACACACAGTTTGTTGTTGAAATAGCGTTATTATGAAAAGAGTATTAGTAGTTGAAGACGAGCCCATGATTTTGGAGATTTGGCAAGAGCTACTTGCTACCATCAACTGCAAAGTTGATATTTCTAAAGATGGTGATGACGGTTTGAGTAAAGTAAGTAGCGATTATTATGATTTGGTCATTACAGATCTTAAAATGCCTGTGAAAGACGGAACTGATTTAATCAATCATTTACATCAAAAAAAGAAAAAATCAAAGATTATTCTTGCTAGCGGATTTGAGATCAACGAAGAAGAATTGGAAGAATTAAAAGTTGATCATTTTATTCAGAAACCCTTTGACATTCATCAAGAACTTCAGGTGATTCAAACATTTTTAGCCTAATTATAAGGCTTTAGGCCTGAAGTAAAATTTATATCCCCCCTTTTGACCAATTTGTTGGATATCAGGAATTTCATCTAGTTCGGTGTGTTGAATTTTTGTCACAAAGTAGGCGTCATAATCTAATGGCTCGTAAAGCAAGAAGAGTTTTACTGCAGTCTCTAGCTCTGCATAAGGGACTTGCTCTCCATCAAATTTTTCATTCGTAATCTTGGTATGCGCATTTGGATGCTCAGGTTGATTAAAATAGAAATACTGTGCGTAACTCTTGAATCCAATTTGTGAAATGTAAATTTCTTCTCCCTGGTGTGATTTGAAGAAGTCGATCATTGGTCCTTGACTATAGGTTTCAATTTTTGGAACTACCAATATCATGGCAATGTTTAATGCCAAGGAAACAAATATCGCTTTTACGAATAATCCCTTCACTAAAAGGTCTTTTTTCCAGAAGTAAATCAATCCACCAACTGCAAGAATGAAAAACAAGGCAACTGAAAATTCTAGACCGGACCAGCTTACTGCATCATTTGAAAATCCAGCCACCGCAAAAGGGTCGTTAAATAGGTGTAAGAAATGATCTTTAAATATGGCAAACAAGGGTACACCAATAAATGCTATTGTCACTAATCCACCTAAGAACCAATAGAGGCCTTTCAACCATCCTTTCACCTCAGACCAATCTAATTTCTCAATAGATATTGCTGCTAAAAATGATAGTGGAAGATAGGTCATTGAGCTATAGTGCACAATTTTCGTGGTGGTGATTGAGAATAGAATCAGAACCACCCAAAACAAGATGGTCCACCATTGTTCGAGCATATCCTCTCTTTTTCTTTGAATCAATGATGGTAATGCAAGAATTGAAAGCGGAAACGTTCCGAAAAATACCACAACAAAATGATAATAAAAGGGCTGCTCATGGCCCGCAACTCCTTGGGTAAATAATTCAATTTGATAGTTGATGAACTCGACAATAAACCAGGGTCCGTTTTGAATGACTTCTACTCCAAACCACAAAAAAGAAACACCAAAAACGGTGATGGCAAATACCAAAATCTGTTTGAATTGAGGTAATACTTTAAAGCGCTTTACTAAGATGAAAACGACAAAAGTGAGAAATACCAATAAGAAACCAACCGGACCTTTAGTCAATACGGCTAATCCGCAAAAAAGACCCGCCCAGAATGACCGTTTTAGTTTCAGCTGGTCATCAGTTAATGCTTTGAATAGGTAATAGGTAGATAAGAAAATGAACAAGTTGAAAATAGGGTCAATGATGCCTGATCTAAAATATACTTGTGGTAAAAGCGCGCAAAGATAGAGTAGTGACCAGATAGTGGCAAAGCGTTCATTTCTTTCTTTCTTGCCAATAAAATAAAGCACCAAAATTGAAATGATTCCGGCAACAGCATTTGGAAACCGAGAGGCGAATTCATTGATGCCAAAAAGGTGCATGGACCCAGATTGCAACCAGAAGAAAAGTGGAGGTTTTTCCCAAAAGGGTGCGTAATTGACACGTACTCGAAAATAGTCACTAGTGACCATCATTTCACGTGCCGATTCTGCAAAATTAATCTCGTCCCAGTCAAACAAATGAACCAAACCAATGGTAGGCACAAATGCTAAAATAGCAATGAGTACAATCCATTTTAAAGATTTAGATTGTTTGAATTCTGCGAGAATGAAATTCATTAAAGTTTCTTGAAGATCTTTGCTTTCATGCCTAATTTAGAGAAAAAATATTGCATGGACACCTTCATCACACCAAGTCCGTAAATCGAACTACGCTTGAAGTTAATAGATGAAGCTTCTTCAAAGTATTTTGTAGGACAAGTAATTTCAGCTACCTCATTACCAGCATATAAAATCTGAGCTAAAAACTGATTGTCAAAGACAAAGTCTTCAGAATTATCGTTGTAGGGAATTGATTCCAAAACTTCTCTGTTGTATGCTCTGTAACCGGTATGATATTCCGATAATTTTTGGCGCATCCAAAAGTTTTGGTAAAAAGTCAAAAAGCGGTTCGCAATCCATTTATATCTCGGCATTCCTCCTTTAAGAGCGCCTTTACCCAATATTCTTGAAGCAATCACTACCGGATATACGTCATTCGCAATCAGTGACACCATTGGTGTAATCAATTGCGGAGTATACTGGTAATCAGGGTGAACCATGATAATGATATCCGCCCCAATTTCTAACGCTTTATTGTAACATGACTTTTGATTACCACCGTAACCTCTATTATTTTCATGGACAATAATGTGCTGAATTCCTAATCTTTTTGCTACTTCAACCGTGTCATCAGTACTACGGTCATCCGTCAAGATCACATCATCAACTATATCAAACGGAATTTCATTATATGTTTTTTCGAGCGTTTTTCCTGCATTGTATGCCGGCATTATGACTGCTACTTTTTTTCCGTTAATCATGCTTTTTTACTTGGATGTTGGGTGCAAAGATATAAATCTATTTTTCTACCTTTTGATACAATTCGAATTGTTCTGTTTCTAATGGTACTTTCTGATAAATTGAAGGTACGGTATCTTGAATGGTCTTGTCAAAAATGTAATAAGGTTGGTCAATTTGAAACGGACTTTCGACAGACACTTTGTAATAGCGCATGAGCGAAAGTCTGAAGTTCCAATCTTGAGACATTTTGGGATGGATGCTTACGATAGAATAGGGGCTGAGGTGTTCTTCCATTTTCTGGAGATCTTGGGCTACAAATCCACCTCTGTTTACTTTGCCATAATTCATTGCGGTAAATAGGATGACTGCACCGAAACTTAATATGGAGACACTTCTGAAGATTTTCAATCCAACAGATTCTGGTTTTATTTTTTCAAGAAGTGGCTGGATGCTCGGAGCCAACAAGCTGGCAAATGAAAGTCCGAAAAATGGTAAAGAACCTACAAAATAAAAGGTCTTTTGTACCAGGGTGAGCATTAAGGGAATTGATCCGGATAATCCGACTAAGAAAAAGAACAATGACCATTTTAAATGCGACTTTTGAATGTGTAATTGAACCTTGCGCCATTTTAGGATGAGTAAGGTAATTCCCACTAAAACGAATGACGGCAATATTTCCTGAATTAATCTAATCAAGATGAAGAAATGACTATCTGCCGTGTGTGCTCCATCAATTCTTCCCAGTAAGCGATCATAAAAATAGATACTGAGACTTTCTTTTGCTTCAGGAATTTGTAAGATTCCGAACAGAATAATTGCTGGAACTACAAGCAAAATCAAACTTTGGAGGCACATGACAATGAACGATTGTTTTCTGAAGGTAATCCAATGAAAGAAGATAGTACCAAGGGTAAAAAGGCCGGGAATTCCTTTAGCGAAACCGGCGCAAAATATCATGATTGCTCCGAGAATTAAGTTTGTCCACACCTTATCATTTAGGTGCACTGCCTTCAAGATGAAGTAAACTGAGGCCAAGGCAAATATTGCCAAGGTGTTTTCATGCATGTTATTTTGATAAGACCAGAATCCCACCGGAATAATAATCCAAAGTAACACTGGCAACCATCCGGTAGTTTTAAAGTGTTTTGGGAATATGATTTGCCAGTTTTTCACAATTAACCATGCTCCTACAATAGCGGTTGTATAGGAGTATAATCGTTCAACCCACATACCATCTCCAAATAATTGGAAGAATAAACTTTGCATCCAAAAAATCAATGGCGGATGTTCGTGAAAAGTAGGATGTTCAGCAAAGCCGTAATGGCTGTATTTCAAAAACCACATGTTGCCATATCCATCTGCTAAATTTTTTGAAACGGTGGAGTAGAGCAGGCCGTCCATAAAAATTCCTTCCATCACTAAAACTGGAAGAATGAGGGCTGAGAGAATAGTCAAACTCATCAACCAAAAAGGGAAGTATTTAGAATTTATGAATCGGAACATACGAATTGGGGCCAAATGTACAGATTCATTTTTTTAGACCATGACCTCATCCTTTTTCTTTTTGTTCTTCTTGTATGGCCTGATGATAAGCCTGAGACCGTTATTGTATTTAAAATAATTCCAGGTCCAATTCACAAAAACAACTACTCTATTTCTGAATCCAACCAGTAACATTAAGTGGACAAACATCCAAACAAACCAAGCCATCATTCCTTGAAACTTCAGTTTCCCAGTTTCTACAACGGCAAGGTGCCTCCCGATTGTAGCCATGGTTCCTTTGTCTTTGTACACAAATGGTTGAATCTCTTTATTCTTTGCTGCACGATTGAGTTGTTTTGCCAGATATGCACCTTGTTGCATGGCGACAGACCCCAACATAGGTAGACCTTTTGGATAGTTTTCTGATTCAATCAATGCGACATCACCCAAGACATATACGTCATTATAACCTTTCATCTTGAGGAATTCATTCACCAGAATTCTATTTCCTTTACCTACCAACTCATGATCTATGCCTCTTGGCATTTGACCTGAAACACCAGCTGCCCAAATTAGGGTATCGGCATAAAACTCTCGATCACTTGAAGTAGAAACTATATTGTGCTCATAGCCTTCAACAAAAAGTTCAGTGTAAATGTGAACTTCTAGTTTTTTGAGATATTCATGCGCTTTTTCTGATGATTTTTCGCTCATGGCGGACAACACTCTTGGTGCTGCTTCAATCAGATGGATTTTCATTTTCCTCAAATCAAGGTCTGGGAAATCTTTTGGTAAAATTTTATTTCGTAGCTCTGCTAGTGCTCCTGCTAGTTCGACACCAGTTGGTCCGGCTCCAACAATTACAAAATTCATAAGTGCTTCGCGCTCTTTTAAATCTGTTGTGTTCAGTGCCTTTTCAAAATTTTGGAGAATTTTGCTTCTCAAATCAAGAGCTTCTACCATGCTTTTCATTGGAATTGCATTGGCTTCAATAGATTCATTTCCGAAAAAATTATTGGTTGCTCCAGTTGCTATAACCAGTTGGTCATATTTTAATGCCCCGATAGAAGTCTCCACCTTGTTCGATTCAACATCAATCTGCTGAACCTCTGCATACCTGAAATAGGTGTTTTTCTTTTTACTTAAGGTTTTCCTTACAGGGTATGCAATGGAATCAGGTTCTAGGCCTGCTGTTGCAACTTGATACAGTAAGGGTTGAAATGTGTGATAATTGTTCTTATCAATTAGAACGAGTTGGTACTTTTTGGTGTTGATTTGTCTGGCTAGTTTCAGTCCGGCAAACCCCGCGCCAATTACCACAATTCGCGGTAAATCAATATCGGGAATATTCATCTGAAGTGCTTTTGCTAAAGTTAACCATTAATTAGCGATTGATGCACTCATTTTAATTGAAATTACCAACTATCATAAAAAACCTCTCCCCTCATACCATCTTGCCCGCGATAACCTCTCGGACCGCAGTTACCGTTATCACCGTTGTGTCCATTTCCCTTTCCTCCTTTTCCGCCATTACCACCGCAGCCGGCGTTACCCCCGTTTCCACCTGACCCCCCGCGGCCACCGTAATTTTTGATGTGGAGTTTACTTTGAAAAAACCAACAATCGTCTGCAAAGTGCACGTAAACATTGGCTCCGTTACCTCCGTTGCCACCATTTCCGCCCATGCCGCCATCACCACCGCGGCCACCATTTCCGCCCCATCCTTCGAAACGACTACCATTATCGCAGTCAGTTGATTCTCTTTTGTAGGCACCATTACCTCCATTTCCACCATCACCTCCGCGACCACCTTTTCCGCCATCACCACCATTACCGCCATTGGCATAAACAGCCAAAGAACCTTTTTGAGAAACGTATTTTGTCCAGCAATTACCGCCGCGATAACAGCCTTGTATTTTCATGATTTTTGTGTTGTCTCGTGGAAAATCAACCATTTCAACGTAAATATCAAGATCCCTGGCGTTTGCACCGTGGTGACCATTTCTTCCGTTAAACCCGCGATCGCCCCAATCGCCATCTTCTCCATTACCATTATTGTAATATTCACTCCTTCCGCAATATCCGTTTCTTCCGCGCTTTCCTTTGGATCCTGAAAATCCTGAACTGGCGCTAAAGTTCATAGAGTAATGAGCATCAAAATGAAGCGGAATATGCATTTCAAATTTAACATCAGGACGCTCTATCATTTCTGCTTCAATGTGAATGTAGGGGTCATGGATCGCATTGTTGTAGGTCTGGATACGGAGTCTTCTTTTGGATTTCCAAATGGATTTTCCAGAGCCGCCTAATTTGATTTTAAAATCTTTAAATCCGTATTTAGATCCTTTGTTCGAGTAAAGGGTTTGACCATCTTTCAGGTTGAACTGAAGCCATGAGTTAAATGAGTTACCAGCAATCACGCCATTTCCGTTGTAAACAACCTGACAAGTTTCAATCAGTTGAAGTTGCTTTTTCTTTCGAATTGAAAGTCCGGCATTAGAAAAAAGTACAAGAAAAGAGAAGAGTAACAATTGTTTCATACGTGCATTTTTAGGTATGAATGCACCTACAATAAAAATGCCAAAACAACAGCTTAAACGTTTAGATTAATATTAAAACGGTTTGGGAAAAATGCAAGAATTACAGCACAGGATAAAAGGCCTCTTCAATATGTCTAAGGTCGATTCCTTTTTGATTATGAATGACAATTATGACATCAAATCGGCATTCTCCATCAAATTCATGTTGGTGGATATAGGCGTTTGCAGCATGTATAAGGCCTTTTTGTTTGGATTTTGAAATGAGTTTTTGCGGATCAGTTAAAAAATCAGATTGTCGTGTTTTGACTTCCACTACCACTAAATCTTCTTGATCTTGAGCTAAGATATCAATTTCATGTTGTTTGAATCGGTAGTTTCGAGAGAGAATGTGATATCCTTTCTGAATTAAGAAATCAACCGCGATTTGCTCTCCTTTAATTCCTAAATCATTGTGGTCAGCCATCTAAACGAAAATAGTGTTAATTTTGAGCCAAGCGTAACATATTGTGCGCTAATTCTTATAACTAAGTAGTGAATAAAGGATTTTTCATAAGTATTGTAGCAATTCTGTTAACCTTCAATGCAGGTGCACAGAAGTATTCGTATAAGAAGAAGTTTGGGAATCAAAAAAATGCCATGTATTTCTATTGGGGATATAACAGGGCAGCTTTCACCAAAAGTGATATTCGATTTGTGGGCTCAAATTATGACTTTGTTTTGGTGGATGCTGCGGCTAAGGATCGACCATCAGATGAATTGTCTACTTATTTTAATCCCGCAACCATTACGGTTCCGCAGTTTAACATTCGAGTAGGTTGGTATTACAAGTTTAGATGGGATTGGTCAATTGGATATGATCATATGAAGTATGTAGTGAGAGATTATCAAAACTTATATGTAAACGGATATATTGATCCGGATGCCAATTCACTGTTGAACGGGGAGTTTACAAATTCGGATGGTAAAATTTTAATTCGACCTGATTTCTTGCATTATGAAAACACCAACGGTCTGAATTATGTATCTGCTCAATTGAACAACACTGCCC
>Ga0189274_100201_pt1 | contig 28417 bp, 22 predicted proteins | sample N5B1minimetaG_FD_130323 | JGI IMG/M metagenome (GOLD analysis project Ga0189274, IMG submission 130323) | Marine microbial communities from the Costa Rica Dome - N5 B1 mini metaG | ecosystem: Environmental > Aquatic > Marine > Oceanic > Photic zone | place: Costa Rica: the Eastern Pacific...
AGAAAATAGACGAAGTGAGAAATGGCAACCCTTGCCACCTGAAGAAGAGGAAGACCAATAATAAAACAAAACCATGAAGAAAGTTTTAGTAGCCAATAGAGGAGAGATTGCATTAAGGATTATGAAAACCTTGAAGAGACTTCAAATAAGAAGTGTTGCGGTATACTCTGATGTAGATGCAGATGCCCCTTTTGTAAAATATGCTGATGAAGCATATTGTATTGGAGAGGCTACTCCTTCTGAGTCTTACCTGAACATGGATAAGATTATCAAAGTGGCCCTTCAAACTAAAACTGATGGAATTCACCCGGCTTATGGATTCTTATCAGAGAATTCAACTTTTGCCAAGAAGGTCACTGAGGCGGGTATTAAATTTATCGGACCTGGACCAAAAGCAATTGATGTCATGGGTGACAAAATTGATGCGAAACAAGCCGTTAAAGCATTTGATGTTCCAATGGTTCCTGGTACAGACGAAGCACTTTCGGATATTGCTCAAGGTAAGACTATTGCTGCTGAAATCGGATATCCAATTCTTATCAAAGCCTCAGCCGGTGGTGGAGGTAAAGGGATGCGAGTTGTAGAGAATGAAGGTGAATTCGAAGAGCAATTCCAAAGAGCAACTTCAGAAGCATTGTCGTCATTCGGAAACGGATCTGTATTTATTGAAAAATTCGTTCAGCAACCTAAGCATATTGAAATCCAAATCTTAGCAGATGCTCACGGAAATGTGATTCACCTGAATGAAAGAGAATGTTCTATCCAGCGAAGACACCAAAAAGTAGTTGAAGAAGCTCCTTCACCGGTGTTGGATGCTGATTTAAGAGCAAGAATGGGAGCTGCAGCTGTGAACGTAGCAAAATCTTGTGATTACGAGGGAGTGGGAACCGTAGAGTTTTTGTTGGACAAAAACAAAGACTTCTATTTCTTGGAAATGAACACACGTCTTCAAGTAGAGCATCCAGTAACTGAAGAAATTACTGGCTTGGATTTGGTTGAAGAGCAAATCAAAGTGGCAAGAGGAGAAGTGTTGAGCTTGAAGCAAGAAGATATTGGAATTGACGGACACTCTATTGAAATCAGAGTATATGCTGAAGATCCTGAAAACGAGTTCTTGCCAGACTTAGGTAAAATTGTTCATTACAAAAGACCGACAGGATTAGGTGTAAGAGTGGATGATGGATACGAGCAAGGGCACACGATTCCGTTAACCTATGACCCAATGATTGCAAAATTGATTGTTCATGGCAAAGATAGAGATGAAGCAATCGAGCGCATGATTGAAGCAATTGATAACTACGAAATCGCTGGATTTGCGACTACTTTAGGATTCTGTAAGTTTGCTGTAGACCATCCTGAATTTAGAAATGGAAACTTCACCATTAACTTTGTGGGAGATCATTACAAAACTGAAATGTTGCGTAAGGAGGTTGATGAAAAGTTGGCCGAAAAGTCTTATCAATTATTCAGAAAACTGAAGAACGATCAAGAGCCTGTTTATGAAGATCAACATTTATCTTCTTGGCTGTCTAGGAAGTAAGCGTGCTTTTTCTTGAGTTTCCTAGAACTGAGGGGTTGGTTAAATTTTCAAATCGAACCCAATACTTCTTGCACCTTTTTGAAATTGTAATCATTGATTTTCTGATGATTGGGCATCCACCCAAGTAGAAATCGTGTGAAATCGGCACAAGCAAAAGGGTAGAGGTGTCGCCATTCTTGCTCAATTGCAGTAAAATCATGCGCCTGATTGAGTATTTGCAAAGTTGTATGCAGCTCTGAAAAATAAAAATCAAGCAGTTCGCTTTCGAGGGCTTCAAGCTGATCACTATTGAGGCAACTTCCTAAAAAGTAGGCAACATCTTTCATTCCACATCCACCACCAACATACTGAAAATCAACCGCAGCCACCTTAGATCCATCTTCAGAAAAACAAAAGTTAGCCAACTTCGCATCTCCGTGAACAATTGTAAGGAATTTGGCTTGATTCAATTGGCGATCTATCCAGCTGGCATTATTCTTTAATTCAGATTCGTCCATCTGTGCCAGTTCATCTGGTCGTGTGTCTAAATGCCAATAGGTTCCAATTTTCCATAGACCCTTTGGTTCCTGATTCAAATTACTTGCATGAAAATTAGCTAGCCATTGAAGGCAACTTTTAATTTCCTTCAAATTGACGTGCTGCTTGCGTAAAGGGAATTGCTCATTTAAATCTTCTAGTACAATCCAGCGTTCATTTTCAATTGAATGAGCTCCAATAAATCGAGCAGTGCGGTACAAGCTTTCAGAATCATTGGGCCAATTCTGATACCAGTTAGTTTCAACTTGATATGACTTGATTTTACGATTATGAGAATTGGAGGTGTTCCAACCTCTAGGGTGCTCATTTGAACCTTTCACTGAAATATGCTTGACCACAATAGTAGACATAGGTGAGTTTTCGAGCTCATACCGAGCTATCTCTCCATAACCACTCCAAAGGGATTGAATGACTTCCAGCTTCTTGAATTCCTCAGCTTCACAAACCGTGAGCAAGAATGTTTTAAATGATTCTTGCATTTGACTGGGCTGAATTACTTGTAAATAAAAGGATATGCAGCTGGATCTGCTTCGTGCATCAAGTTATAAATGGCATTGAAAATAGACTCTTCGTTTGGTTTAGAAAAGTAATCTCCATCCGTACCATACGCAGGTCTGTGATCTCTTGCGCTCACCGTAATCGGTTGAGAATCGAGTGAGAAATAAGCGTTTTGCTTCACCAAAATTTGATCTAGCATATAAGCTGTTGCTCCTGAAGATACATCCTCATCTACAATCACTAATCGATTTGTTTTTGATAATGATTTTGCAATATCATGGTTTCTATCAAACGGAATGAGTGTTTGGGCGTCAATCAATTCTACCGATACACCAACTTCTTCTAGCTGATTCGCCACTACTTCACAAATGTTGAAAGTAGAACCATAAGAAACAACTGTAATATCTGTACCTTCTTTCACAACATCTACTTCACCCAATGGCTCGCAGAAGTCTCCCAGATTTGTTGGAAGTTTTTCTTTTTTACGGTATCCGTTCAAGCACTCAACTACTAAAGCCGGTTCGTCAGACTTCAGCAAAGTGTTGTACATACCTGCAGCTTTTGTCATGTTTCTAGGAACACACACGTACATTCCTCTCAATGCATTGATAATCATTCCCATTGGAGAACCAGAGTGCCAGATTCCTTCTAATCTGTGACCACGGGTTCTGATGATTAAAGGTGCCTTTTGACCTCCTTTAGTTCTATATTGAACAGTTGCCAAATCATCTGACATTATTTGAATCGCGTACAGCAAATAATCCAAGTATTGAATTTCGGCAATCGGTCTAAGACCTCTCATAGCCATTCCAATCCCTTGACCAATGATGGTGCATTCTCTAATGCCTGTGTCTGATACACGCAGTTCTCCAAATTGTTCCTGCATGCCTTCCATTGATTGGTTTACACCACCAATTTTCCCAACGTCTTCACCAAAAGTTAAGATTTCAGGATGTCTGTTGAACAACTCTTCAAAGTTGTTTCTCAGTACCAATCTTCCATCCACCATTTCATCTGTAACCTCTGGATCAACGCGCGCAACATTCAAAGCTGAACCTTCAGTTTCGGAGTAGAGGTGAGATGAATACATGTCCCAATTTTCAGCTTCTTTTGACTTTAACCACTGAATTAATTGGTTCTTTGCGTTGGACTCTTCACCACGCATGTACTTCAAGGCATTAAATGTGGCCGAGAAAATATCTTTTTTAATAGGCCCCATTGTCTTTTTGAGGTCTTCAGCAATTTTGTTAATGAAGACACCATTAGAACTGTCAGCTGCCATCTGCTGCATGAGCTTAACAGCTTGGTTCAAATCGTCATTTATCAGACCGTTGAATTCTTTCCAAGCCGCTCCTTTCTCATCTCTGACATGTTTCTTTGCCTCTTTATCAATTTCATTGAGTTCTTCTTCAGATGCAATTTCTGAGGAAATAATGAATTGTTTGAACTGTTCAATACAATCCATTTCTGTTTCCCATTTCAATCGCTCTTCTGACTTGTATCGTTCATGCGAACCTGAAGTGGAGTGTCCTTGAGGCTGGTTAACCTCTTCAACGTGAATCAACACAGGGACGTGTTCTTCGCGGCAAATTTTAATCGCTTTTTCATATGTCTCGCACAGGTGAACATAATCCCAACCTTTTGTTTTGAAAATTTCAAAGCCAGTGCCGTTCTTCTTGCGCTGCATTCCAGAGAGCGCCTCTGAGATACTGCCTTTCGTTGTTTGGTATTTTTTTGGAACCGAAATTCCGTAGCCATCATCCCATACAGACATGGCAAATGGAACTTGCAATACACCAGCGGCATTCATTGACTCCCAAAATGGTCCTTCTGAAGTAGACGCATCTCCAATTGTACCAAAGGCAACTTCGTTCCCTTTATTGGTGAATTGTGTCATTTTGTGCAAGTCTTTGTTTGCACGATATACTTTAGAAGCCAATGCTAATCCAACTAGTCTAGGCATTTGACCTGCAGTCGGAGAAATATCAGCAGAGCTATTTTTTTGCTCCATTAAGTTTTTCCAACTCCCGTCAGGGTTTAACGAACGAGTAGCGTAATGTCCTCCCATTTGTCTTCCTGCCGAAGCCGGTTCTTTTTCCACATCTGTGTGCGCATAAAGGGCAGCAAAATATTCCTTAACACTAAGAGCTCCAATTGCCATCATAAAGGTTTGGTCTCTGTAGTATCCAGATCTGAAATCTCCATTTTGAAATTGCTTTGCCATTGCAATCTGCGCAATCTCCTTCCCATCTCCAAAAATTCCGAACTTAGCTTTCCCTCCTAATACTTCTCTTCTTCCCATCAACGACATCTCACGAGAGATTCTCGCTAACCTATAGTCTTCTAAAACTGTCGTTGTAAATTTTTGATCTGCCTTGCTCAAAACTTCTTTTTGTTCTGCCATTTACGTTTAAATTTAGAGCCCTAAAGATAGCCATAATTCCTGAATTTTCGGCAATCAAATATGAAATTCATAGCAGCTTTAAAATCAATGAATAAAATGGTAAAACGCAGTGGTTATTGCTATTAATTATTGATTTTATGTAAATTTAGATGTGTTTTTTACACTCACTTTTAAAAATTACTTATTCATCATGGATTTAGCAGAGAAGGTATTTATTGTTACAGGAGGATCATCAGGGCTAGGAAAGGCATTTGCAAGAGAATTGAAAATAAACTTGGCAAATGTGGTCATCACCGGGAGAGATGAATTGAAGCTGAAAGCGGCTGCCAAAGAATTAGGTTGCCGTTTTTGTCATGCTGATATGACAAGAGATGAAGATCTAGATGAAGTGATTGCTTTTACCTTGAAAACTTTTGAACGGATTGATGGGGTGATCAATAATGCAGGGATAGGTGGTTGGTCGCCTTTGGAGGAGCTAACACGTGATAAATTGAGAGAGGTATATGAGGTAAATGTATTTGGAGCGGCTATGATGGCTGCTAAGATTACGCCAATTTTTAAAAAGCAGAATTACGGAACCATAGTAAATGTTGCTTCTACGGCATCATTAAAAGGTTATAAATATGGCACGATTTATTCGTCATCTAAATTTGCCTTGCGTTCAATGACGCAGTGTTGGCAAGCTGAATTGAGACCACATAATGTGAGGGTGATCCAAATAAACCCCTCTGAGGTACCTACGGCTTTTGGAAAAGAAGATAGTATCGAAAAAGATTTGGAGCCAAAGAAACTGACACCAAAAGAAATAGCTGATGTTTTAATAGCATCTCTTAAAATGGATGAAAGAGGATTCATCCCAGAAGTTACCATTCATGCAACTAACCCTTTTTAGGTGTTAGTATCTTTTCGGTAAGTAAACGTTTACCACCTAAATTCAGTAAATTTTTGTCAATACTGGTTTTGAAACCCTTTCCTTTTTTCTTAATTGGTAGTGATAACATATTGTAATTTTTTTCTGTTTCCTACTTAAGTTAATGCAATTGCTGTGCCGAAAATGGTTCATTGATTTAACACCTATGTTCTTTGATTAATCAGAAAAAAACAGATTACACTGACTACTTGCTCCTGTTTCATTACATTTGAAAAAAATAATTTACACTATGAAGAGATTAAATGCTATGATATTCATGTTGTTAGCTGTAGTTTTTGTTGCTTGTGGAAACTCTAACGAAACAGAAGCTCAAGAGCAATTAGATGAATTACTTGAAGAGTTGGTTGAGGAGACTGACGGATGTAAAAAGGATAAAGTAGATGGATGGGATGAATTCATGAATATCCCTTACAAAGGAAATGAGTTAGATCTTGAAAAGTATTTAGGGAAGTTTACTGGAGGTGAATACGCTTCAGATTCTTCGGCTTTCATTTATTACTTCAAAAGAGTACAACGTGCACCGGTTTCAGTTTGGGTAAATGCGAAAACAGGAGACGTTGAAACTGTATTCGTTGAAATATTAGGATATGAAGAGTATTTTGATGGGGATGTGACTGACCTGCAAAAAGAATTTGACCTTGATGAGTGTGATGTGAAGTATTTTGGAATGCAACCTTCAGAGCTAATTGCAGTTTTTGGAAAAGCAGATAAAGATGAAAAACAAGATGATGGTGTGAGATCTCTTTCTTACAATTCATCAGATTACAAGATAGCACTTAACTTCAAGTTTTATGAATCTCAGGGAGGAGTTTGTTCTTCAATCTCTTTGAACTGGTTTTACTAGAACGTTGTTTAATAAGATAAAGCTTAAAAGGGGTGTGTTTGCATCCCTTTTTTAATATCCTTGAACGTCAGTTAGTTTAACCCGGCTTTTCAAGAATTGTCCATTACCCGTACCACACAGACGTCCCTTTTCGTCAAACAGTTTTGAGCTTGCGGTGTACATCTGGTTCGATTCAAATTCCACTACACCCTCAGCAAATAACTTACCTCCAGTAATCGGACGCAATAACTGCGTGTTAAAAGCTGTTGTTACAATAAAATTATCGAGAATAACAGATTGGCATGCAAAATATGCTGCATCATCCAAGAGTTTAAAATAAACGGAACCATGAGCCGACATGCCGGCATGAAAAAAACGCTGGTCTTCAATTGGGAGTCTAATAATTGCCTTTCTCTCACTCATTTCTAAGGAAATACCTTCATAAAAATCATGAATTGGGGCAGCTGCATACATGCTGACTAGTCTTTCGAAATGTTCCATTTATCAAGGTTTTTTATTTATTCGACTTAAAAGTAGGGAACCTTTTTTGAAAACAAACTGAAATGGTTAAATTCGTGGGCAATTATGGATGAATAACCTCATAAAAAAGGTCCATCCATAGGATACAGAACGGTTGGCTTTTCTGAAGAAGTTTAAGAAGGGTATTCTCGAATCAATCGAAAGAAAATACAAGCCAATTATTCGTTCAAGAAACGATAATATTTTAAAACAAGGTTCGAATGAGCATTTATCTGAATTATTTAAACGAAATTGAAGAAAGAAAAGAACAAGGTTTACATCCAAAACCTATTGATGGAGCTGAATTAACACAGGCACTTATCGATCAAATTGTTGATGCAGGTAATCAATACAGAGAGCAGTCTTTGAATTTTTTCATTTACAACGTACTACCGGGAACCACAAGCGCGGCTGGAGTTAAAGCTAAATTCTTAAAAGCTATTATTCTTGGAGAAGTAGAGGTGGCAGAGATTTCTCAAGATTTTGCCTTCGAACAACTTTCTCACATGAAAGGGGGACCTTCAATTGAAGTGCTCATAGATTTGGTGCTTGAACAAAAAGATATCAATATTGCTAACAAAGCGGCAGATGTTTTAAAAACGCAAGTGTTCTTGTATGAAGCAGACACACAGCGTTTAGAGGATGGGATGAAAAACGGTTGTCCGGTTTCAAAAGGAATTATTGAGAGTTATGCTCAAGCCGAATTCTTCACAAAACTTCCGGAAGTTGAAGAGAAAATAGAGGTGGTAACATATGTTGCTGGCGTTGGTGATATTTCTACAGATTTATTATCTCCTGGTGCTGACGCTCACTCAAGATCAGATAGAGAGCTTCATGGTCAATCAATGTTTGAGCACAATAAAGAAATGCAAAATGAATTATTGGCATTGAAAGAAAAGCATCCAGATAAACGTGTCATGTTAATTGCTGAGAAGGGAACAATGGGAGTTGGTTCTTCAAGAATGTCAGGAGTAAACAACGTAGCGTTGTGGACAGGGATTCCTTCAAGCCCATATGTGCCATTCATTAACATTGCTCCTGTAATCGCTGGAACCAATGGAATTGCTCCTATCTTCTTGACAACTGTTGGGGTGACAGGAGGAATTGGAATCGACCTTAAAAACTGGGTAAAGCAAAAAGATGCTGACGGAAATACTATAGTAGACGAAAATGGAGATCCTATTTTAAAAGAAGAGTATTCTGTTGCGACAGGAACAATCCTTACCATCAATACAAAAACAAAGAAATTATATAACGGAGACAAGGAATTGAAAGACATCTCGGCAGCTTTGACCCCTCCTAAAATGGAGTTCATTAAAGCTGGAGGTTCTTACGCAGTTGTCTTTGGAAAGAAACTTCAATCTTTCGCTTGCAAGGCTTTAGGAATTGATGTTCCTCAAGTTTATGCTGCTTCGAAAGAAGTGTCTATTGAAGGTCAAGGTTTAACGGCGGTTGAGAAGATTTTCAACAAAAATGCTGTGGGGACTACTCCTGGAAAAACATTACACGCAGGTTCAAATGTGAGAGTTGAAGTGAACATTGTTGGTTCGCAAGACACAACAGGTTTGATGACTTCTCAAGAGTTAGAAATGATGGCAGCAACGGTAATCTCGCCAATCGTGGATGCTGGTTACCAGTCAGGTTGTCATACAGCTTCTGTTTGGGACGATAAGTCTAAAGCTAATATTCCAAGACTAATGAAATTCATGAATGACTTTGGATTAGTTACAGCTCGCCATCCAGAAAATAAATATCCTCCGCTGACAGATGTAATTCACAAAGTATTGAATGATATTGCGGTTGATGATTGGGATGTCATCATAGGAGGTGATTCTCACACAAGAATGGCAAAAGGTGTAGCATTTGGTGCTGATTCAGGTACAGTGGCATTAGCCCTGGCAACGGGAGAAGCAACAATGCCAATTCCAGAATCAGTAAAAGTTACCTTCAAAGGTGAGATGAGATCTTTCATGGATTTTCGTGACGTGGTTCATGCAACTCAACAACAGATGCTTGAGCAGTTTGAAGGAGAAAATGTATTCCAGGGTAGAGTGATCGAAGTGCACATAGGTACATTAACATCTGATCAGGCTTTTACATTTACAGACTGGACAGCTGAAATGAAAGCAAAAGCTTCCATCTGTATATCAGAAGAAGAAACCTTAGTTGAGTCTTTGGAAATTTCAAGAGATCGTATCCAAATCATGATAGATAAGGGTATGGATAACCCAAAAGGAGATTTTCAGGGATTGGTGGATAAAGCAAATAAAAGAATCCAGGAATTAAAGACAGGAACAAAGCCTGCATTAAAGCCTGATGCTGATGCAAAGTATTTTGCTGAAGTGGAGATTGATTTGGATAAAATTGCAGAACCAATGATTGCTGATCCAGATGTGAACAATGAAGATGTATCGAAGCGTTATACACATGATAACATCCAACCATTATCTTTTTACGGTGGAACTAAAAAGGTTGATTTAGGTTTCGTAGGTTCTTGTATGGTGCACAAAGGAGATATGCAGATTCTGGCTCAAATGCTTAAGAATGTTGAAGCGCAACATGGAAAAGTTGAGTTCAAGGCTCCTTTAGTTGTCGCACCGCCAACCTATAATATCGTTGATGAATTAAAAGAAGAAGGAGACTGGGAAATTTTAGAAAAGTACGCAGGTTTCGTCTTTGACGATAATGCTCCAAAGGCTGAGGCAAGAACGAAATACGAAAACAAGTTATACCTAGAACGCCCTGGTTGTAGTTTGTGTATGGGGAACCAAGAAAAAGCAGAGCCAGGTGATACTGTAATGGCAACTTCAACGCGTCTATTCCAGGGAAGAGTTGTGCGAGATACCACTGAGAAGAAAGGTGAATCTCTGTTGTCATCAACTCCAGTGGTTGTTCTTTCTTGTATTCTAGGTAGAACACCAACTATGGAAGAATATGAAGCGGCTGTTGAAGGAATCGTGTTGACCAGATTTAAGCCAACACAAATGAAGCTAGTTAGCTAACGAATAGAAATTCTTTTTCAAAAGGTCGAGCACTGCTCGACCTTTTTTTTTGATTGTAAATTTTTAACCCTTGAGATATTTTAAATTCCGTCCATGAATAACTATATTAGGCACACACAAAGAAATTACAGTTATGGCTTTTGATATAGAAATGATTAAAGAAGTTTATTCAAAGTACCCTGAAAGAATTCAGAAGGCGCGTGAAATTTTGAATAAACCAATGACACTTGCAGAGAAAATCTTGTATACACACTTATGGGATAATCCAGCAGTTGAAAATTTTGAAAGGGGAAAATCATATGTTGATTTTGATCCAGATAGGGTGGCTATGCAAGACGCAACTGCTCAAATGGCACTACTTCAATTTATGCAAGCAGGGAAATCAAAGGTAGCTGTTCCTTCTACCGCGCATTGTGATCACCTAATTCAAGCTAGAGATGGAGCAGCTGATGACTTGGCGCGAGCGAAGTCAACCAGTGGTGAAGTGTTTGATTTTTTGTCGTCCGTATGTGATAAATATGGAATCGGATTCTGGAAACCAGGTGCAGGTATCATCCATCAAGTAGTACTTGAAAATTATGCATTTCCAGGAGGAATGATGATCGGAACTGATTCACATACCGTAAATGCAGGAGGTTTGGGGATGGTAGCTATCGGAGTAGGAGGAGCAGATGCTGTGGATGTGATGGCTGGAATGCCTTGGGAGTTAAAATTTCCCAAATTGATTGGTGTTAAACTTACAGGTAAATTATCAGGATGGACTGCACCAAAAGATGTCATATTAAAAGTAGCAGGTATCCTAACTGTTAAAGGAGGTACTGGAGCAATAGTTGAGTATTTTGGTGAAGGAGCTCAGAACCTTTCTTGTACAGGAAAAGGAACTATTTGTAATATGGGGGCTGAGATTGGAGCAACAACTTCAACATTTGGTTATGATGATTCAATGAGAAGATATTTGAACGCAACTGATAGAGCTGATGTTGTTGAAGCAGCCGATCAAATCGCAGAGCACTTAACTGGCGACCCAGAGGTGTATGCAAACCCTGAGAAATATTTCGATCAAGTAATCGAAATTAACTTGAGTGAATTACAACCACACTTGAATGGACCATTTACTCCTGATTTAGCAACCACCGTCCACGATATGAAGGCTGCTGCTGCCAAAAATGATTGGCCAACAGAAATTGAATGGGCGTTAATTGGGTCTTGTACAAATTCATCTTATGAGGATTTAACTAGAGCGGCATCAATTATCAAAGATGCGACTGATAAAGGTCTAACGGTAAAATCAGAACTAGGAATCAATCCAGGTTCAGAGCAAGTAAGATACACTGCTGAACGTGATGGGTTGTTTGATATTTTCGGAAGAGCTGAGAACATTAGGATTTTTACCAACGCTTGCGGACCATGCATAGGGCAGTGGGACAGGGAAGGAGCTGACAAAGAGAAAATTAACTCGATTGTTCACTCGTTCAATAGAAACTTTAAGAAAAGAGCAGATGGAAATCCAAATACAATGGCATTTGTGACTTCACCAGAAATGGTAGCTGCGGTGGCAATTGCGGGAAGATTAGACTTTAATCCGATTACAGATACACTAACTAACAGCAAAGGAGAAGAAGTTAAATTATCAGATCCTTCAGGGATCGAATTACCGAAAGCCGGCTTTGATGTGAAAGACAACGGATATCAATCTCCAGCTGAAGACGGATCAAAAATTGAAGTAGTTGTAAGTCCTTCTTCAGATAGATTACAGTTACTCACTCCTTTTGAGCCATGGAATGGCGAAAATATAGGAGGCGCGAAACTCTTAATCAAAGCACATGGTAAATGTACAACTGACCATATCTCCATGGCTGGTCCTTGGTTAAAGTATAGAGGACATCTTGATAACATCTCTAACAACCTATTGATTGGAGCAACCAATGCTTTCAATATGGAGTCAAACAAGGTTAAAAACCAATTGACCGGAGAGTACGGAGAAGTTCCGGCAACTGCAAGAGCTTATAAAGCAGCAGGGGTACCTTCTGTTGTTGTTGGAGATCATAATTACGGTGAGGGTTCTTCAAGAGAACATGCTGCTATGGAACCAAGACATCTAGGAGTAATTGCTGTAATTGTGAAATCATTTGCACGAATTCATGAAACAAACTTGAAGAAACAAGGGATGTTAGGATTGACATTTGCAAATGAATCAGATTACGATAAAATTCAGGAAGATGACACCTTCAACTTTGTTGATTTAGCAGACTTTTCTGAAGAGAAACAACTGACATTAGAGGTAGTTCACGCAGATGGTTCAACTGATACCATTATGCTGAATCACACCTACAATGAGGCTCAAATAGAATGGTTCAAAGCTGGTTCAGCTCTGAATTTAATCAAAGCACAAAACGCTTAATTCGTATTAAAATGTTGAAAACACTGAGTCATAGATGGCTCAGTGTTTTTGTTTTAAGCTAGAAATTATGAACGACTTTTGTCTTTTCGAAGCAGGTGGAACTAAAACAAACGTGTTGGTTTCAGAAGAAGGTGAAATCAAAAAGTACTCGCTTGCGGGCTTTAACCCTAATCGAGAGCGGGAGCCTTTTACACAAGCACTCGCAACAATTGGAGAGCAGCTTCGAAACAAAGAAGTTTTTTTCTATGGTGCCGGTCAGGCATCTAAGCAAAATAGTGATTTTACAAAACAGTTGCTTGAAAAGTACGGTACTAAAAAAGTTGAAGTACATAGTGACTTAATTGGAGCTGCTAGAGCTTTGTTTGGGGATGATTCTGGTGTTTTCGGAATAATGGGTACTGGAGGAATTACTGGATATTATAACGGAGTCCAAATGAGTAGTAGAAGAGGAGGGCATGGATTTTTAGTTGACGATTTGGGAGGAGGGTTTGATCTGGGGCAAGGATTTCTCAAATTATGGCTGGATGGTGATTTGGAAACTGAAATCGAACATCAACTCGAGAATTCATTAGGCAAAACGAAAGAAGATTTTATTGATGAGTTGTATCAAACTAAAAACCTGAAGTTGATTGCTGATATGGCGATTGAAGTTAAAAAGTATGAAATGTATGCTCCAGTTCAACAGTTAATTCAGTTTAAGATGAACGCTTTTGTGCAGTTAAACGTATTGCCTATTTGTGACGCTATAAATTCAAAAGAATTCAGTGCTGTAGGATCAATTGCATATTTCTTTGAATCTCAATTAGAACGGGCTTTGATCGCTAATAAGCTATTACTACGAAAGGTAATCCACCGTCCGATTGATAGATTATTTGAATATCACCAAAATCAATAAAAAGTAATCTAACAGAAGTGTAAGTTTGTCTAAAAAAAAGAAAGGTTAGTAGAAATTAAGGTAACCTTTTCTTAATTTCTTCGGATATTTATAGAACACTAATTTGAACCACTATTATGCAAGCTTTGCGAATACCGGCTACCGTTAAAACACCTGAGGTTTTGTTTGATCCCTCAAATAATGTGTTTGAAATCAAGGGAAAATCAGTTCCTGAAAATGCGGAAGAATTTTACATGCCAGTGTTGGAATGGTTTGATGATTACGTGGCAAATCCAAACGAAGAAACAGTTCTGAAATTGGATTTAGAATACTTCAACATTTCATCATCAAAAAGATTATTGTTTTTGTTGTATAAACTAAATGAGTTGGCAACAAAAGAGATTGCGGTGAGAGTAGAGTGGCATCATAATGAAGCTGATGAAGATATGTTTGAGGTAGGACAGGATTTTGCCTTCATGGTGAAAGTTCCTTTTGATTTTGTAGGATACTCAATAGCTGATGCTCCTTTGGTGGCAGCGTCCTAAGTTGAAATAATTTATTTTTTTCCCCAGTTCGAGCAATCGAGCTGGGGTTTTTTGTTAATAAACCTTAACAATCGTCATTGATCTTTGCTTTTCAATCGTGCAATTAATCAAAATCACGATATTAATACTACTTTTGCCCTGAAATAAAAATAGATTCATGGAGAATAATAACCAACTTGCTAAAATTTCATTAGGTATCAACCTTGTTTTGATCATTGCGGTCATCTTTTTATTTGTGAAAATGCCTTCTGGTACTGCCAGTAATGAGGAATCAGATGAGAACGATTCATTAAGTACAAGCGTTGAAGTCCAAAATGATGGTGAGTTAACAATTGCATACTATAACGGGGATTCGTTGAATAATACCCAATTCTTCATGGACCTACAAAAGAGCATGCAGGAGTCTAGCACTAAAGCGGAGAATAGACTGATCAATAAGCAAAAAGAAATTGAGAAGTGGTCTGCAAGATGGAATGAAAAAGCACAAGCAGGTCTACTACCAAATGAGCAAGAAAGATATTACAAAGAAGCAGCTGAAAAAGAACAAGAGTTGGCTATGTTGCAGCAAACGGTTCAAATAGAGGCTGCGCAAGAGCAAGAACAATTGATGTTGACAATGTATTCAAGAGTGAACTTGTATGCAAAGTCTTTTGCTGAGAAAAATAACATTGACCTGTTGTTACAGTCTCAATTGGGTAACAATATTTCATATGTTGGTCCAAGCATGGATGTTACAAAGCAATTCATCAATCACGTCAACCAAGAGTATAGCGAAACTTCAATGCCTGCTGACTCTGACGAAGCAGGTGAGTAGAAATGCTGATAGCCCGAAAAACAAAGGAATCCAATATTGCGGAGCATCTTATTTACATGTTCCAAATCGAAGATCTAATTAGAGCAAATCAATTAGACCTTGATACTATTGTAAATACCATCATAGAACCGCAAATTCAAGACGAAAACTTACTTCAAGAATATACCTCATGGTATCAAGGCTTGATTAAGCAAATGAAGGCAGAAGGAATTGAAAAAGTGGGGCATCTTTCTGATTTGAATGAAATCATCATGGAGCTTCTAATGCTTCACAATACGCTACTGAATGTAGTAAATGATAATGATTATAAAAAGCGTTTTGAAGCAGCACTTCCAGCTCTGAAAGACTTTCAAGTAAAAAGTAATTCGGCAAACATCAATATTGTTGAAGTGGGGCTCAATGCTTTGTATGGCAAGATGATTTTGAAGTTGAAAGGTCAGGCTTTTTCTGAGGCTACAGAAGACGCATTCAAAGCGATTTCACAAATGCTAGGTTACTTGGCAATTTCTTACAAGAAGATGCGAAATGGTGAATTGAATTTTGCCAATAATTAACATTATCCTGCCAATTTCAGACAATTTCCTTACGAATTAATCGTAGATTAGTAGTTAAAACCCAACTGTGCTAGATAGGTTTCTATATTATTGCGTGACCTTACCATGGTCTGTAATGCCTTTATGGCTAATATACGTCCTATCTGATCTTTTCTATTTCGTGATCCGATTCGTTATTCCATACAGAAAAAAGGTGGTTCTGGCTAACTTGAAGCATTCTTTTCCTGATCAGGATGAAAGTGAAATCAAAAGAATTCAAAAACGATTCTATCGATTTTTTGCCAACCTCTTTGCAGAGTCAATTAAAAACTTGACCATCTCAGAAAAGAATCTTAGAAAAAGAATGAAGGTTGTTAATCCGGAGTTGTTTGATGAGTTGAGAGCTGCAAATAAAGACATCATATTGTTGTCATCCCATTATAATAACTGGGAGTTTCTAATCACTGCGCAAAGTTTGTTGATTGATTTTCAAGCGGTGGGTATAGGAATGCCCCTCTCAAATAAGTTTTGGGATAAAAAACTGAATGCCAGGAGAGAGCGATTTGGAATGAGAGTAGTGAATGCAGAGAATTACAAGAATGTACTTCGCGAATATAAAAATACACCAACTGCAACGCTCATCTTGAATGATCAATCTCCCGGAAAAGATGAAAATTGTTATTGGACAAACTTCCTAAATCAAGAAACTGCTTTTTACTTTGGAGCTGAGGTGATGGCGAACCAAATGGATGCTGCAGTTGTCAATGGCGTCATTCGAAAGGTAAAAAGAGGATACTATGAAATTGAGTTTTACTTGATAACAAAGAATCCTAGAAATGAATCTTATGGCTATATCACTGAAACATATGTTCGTCAACTAGAACAGGAGGTGCAATTTAAACCAGAGTTTTGGTTATGGTCTCACAAGCGTTGGAAAAAAGATGTCCCTGAAAACCTTCAGGAAATTAAAGAGCAGCACAAGCAACGCTTCTTGAACAAATTTCGCTCTTAGCCTTGCGGAAAATTACGGTGTGCTTTAATTCTTTTTGCTTGTTCAATGTGACGCTCACAGTGATATACAATGTATTGAAAAGCATCCCCGATTCTTAATCGCACAATCGGACGTTTTGAAAAAGACATTTTCGTTTTTCTGATATTAATCGCTCTAGCCTTTTCAATGATATCAATCAAATGAGATTGGTACTTCTCAAAATCTTCCACCACATTTTCGGTCTTCAAATTTGTATTGATCAGAGGATTATAGTCTTTTGGTGACTTCAGTTTTCTCTTGACATTTTTCAACTTGCCAAGTCTTACCTTCATGTAAGTTGAGTTTCCAAGCGGCGAACTCTGAAATAATTCATCAGGCTCTTGAAAACGAGTGTTTTTAATCCGTTCTTCAAATACTGGAACATAAAATCTGTGAAACGCATTCAAATGAGCGAGGCACTGCCCAATACTCCAACTGTTGCGATCAGGATTCCAATACAACTGTTCTTCGCTCAAATCTTTGAACTCAGCAACAGCCTCATCCAATGACTTTTTTGATAAATAGGCCATCTTATCCAATAAATCGGACGACTTTATTTTTCTCATCAAAGGATTCGCTAACGTACTCATAACAAGCCTCAAAGATAAAGAATCTTTACCTTGGTTGAATCTTTAAACTTTCAACAATTTTTTGTGAGTCAATCTAAAAGAAGACATTCCGAACTTTTTCGGTTATTTTTACGTAAACCAAAGGTTTAAAGAAAGAGTTAACACAACCTATGTCACAATCTAAGAAATTCGGGACTTTTGCAGGAGTATTCACTCCTTCAATTCTGACCATTCTGGGTGTAATCATGTACCTCAGGATGGGGTGGGTTGTTGGTAACGCAGGTTTGTGGTTGACCGTGGCAATAATTTTGGTGGCACATGTCGTTTCAGTGACAACAGGCTTGTCTATTTCATCAATTGCCACTGATAAAAAAGTGGGAGCCGGTGGGGTCTATTATGTGCTTTCAAGAAGTTTAGGATTACCTATTGGTGGGGCGCTTGGTTTAACTCTATTTGTTGCAACCGCTCTTTCCATAGCACTGTACATGGTTGGTTTCGCTGAGATTTTTAACAAATTTATAGGTTATGGATTTGTAACGAATGAGGCAGGCGAGCTTGTTCAAGCAGACTATTATACCAATTCCATTCGGTTGACAGGTAGCCTTGGACTTTTAGCCTTAACCATCATTGCTTTTATTTCAACCTCAATTGCACTGAAAACACAGTTTTTCATCTTAGCGGCTATCATACTTTCGCTCTTCTCAATCTTTTTAGGTGATCCTTCTAATGTTACAGCAGTGAGTGAAGCTGCAGACCTGGGCCCACCTGCTGGGTTCTTTACCATTTTTGCCATATTTTTCCCTGCCGTTACTGGTTTTACGGCAGGTGTAGCCATGTCTGGTGATCTAAAAGACCCGAAACGCGCCATTCCTATTGGAACCATGGGCTCAATTGCAGCGGGTCTGGGAGTTTATTTGATTTTAGGTTTGTTTATCTATTATTCAGTCGATTCAAGAACATTGATAGGTAATCCAGAGGCACTGTTTGAAATGGCTTTGATTCCTCTATTAGTGTTTTTTGGAGTTTGGGGTGCCACCTTATCATCAGCTCTTGGCGGAATTCTCGGGGGACCAAGGATTTTGCAAGCCATGTCAGTAGACAAAATTACTCCACAGGTATTTGCAAAAGGTGTCGGTAAAGATAATGAGCCAAGAAATGCCTTGTTACTGACTGTTTTAATTGCTGAAGCTGGAATATTAATTGGAGACTTAAATGTGATAGCTGAAGTTGTTTCCATGTTCTACTTAGCGGCATATGGATTTATCAATTTATCGTTCTTTCTAGAGAGTTGGGCAAGTTCAGACTTTAATCCAACCTTTAAAGTAAAGAAATGGGTGGGGCTTCTTGGATTTGTGGTAACGTTCATCATCATGTCGCAGTTGAACCTGCTTGCTATGGTGGTAGCCATTATAATCATTGCAGGTATCTATTTATACCTTTCAAGAAAACAAGTAGCGCTTGGAACAGGCGATATATGGCAATCGGTATGGTCAACCATAGTCAAAAAGGGACTCAAAAGAATGGAGGCCACCCAAGATCATAAAAGAAATTGGAAACCAAATACCTTATTGTTTAGCACCGGTACAAAGTACCGTTCAAAGATGATTGAGTTTTCGAAGGCCGTTTCGGGTCAAGGCGGAATCATAACCAACTTTGATTTGCATGAAAATACTGAAGCAACAGTACTTTTTCCAAAGTCAAAAGAAGCTGTAAAAGATGAAGAACTGGAGAAGTATGGAATTTTTGGAAGAAGGTTAGAGGTACAAAACTCTTTTAAAGGAATTGAGAGTATAGCCTGTACGTTCGGGTTTTCAGGAATCGAACCTAACACCGTGTTAATGGCCTGGCCTGGGGAAACTGAAAATCCAATCTGGTTCACACAAATGACCCAAAAACTCATAGATCTAGATTACAATGTACTATACCTGGATTATGATGACAGATGGGGCTTTAGGAAACAAGAAAAAATAGATTTGTGGTGGAGAGGAGTGAGTAATAACTCTGAACTTATGCTCCTGCTGGCTAAGTTTATCCTTTCGTCTCCCGATTGGTCACAGGCTAATGTGAGAGTGCTGTTAGTTAACGAGACTAACGTAGATTACAAGGTGATTGAGAATCGTATCCAACATGAATTGGATCAATTTAGAGTTCAAGCAGAAATTAAAATTGTCAACAACGAAATTGATAAAAAACCATTCTATGAGTTGATGAAGGTACACTCATCTGAGGCAGACTTAATTTTTGTCGGAATTCCTGAAATAGAAGAGGGGCAAGAGAAAAATTTTGTAGACAATACGAATGTACTCGTCAACACTATCGGAACAACACTTTTGGTTAAGGCATCAAGTCAATTTGCCGAGACAGATTTAAAGATTGAACACATTGACCTTAAATCTGAAACTGAAAAATTAAGTGAAACTGAGCTAATCCCGCTCAATAAATGCTTGGATGATAACTTCAATAATCTCATGACCAAGTTTGATGCGCAGTTAAACAGGATTGTTCATGACCTTACTGAGCAAAGTGTCGAGCGAATTGAAGACTACCATCACCGTATCTTTTCTCAAATTATTGAGATCATGGATAATTTCTTAGATGCGGTTCCTGCTTACGAGACGATTGAAGAAAAGCACGCCCAACTGAATGCAGTTTTGGGGAAAGTGGAGTCCGTTCTTAAAGATACCTTGGAGCACCAACTGCCTATCGTTTCGAAAGAATTTAACAAAGACATCAAATTATACATTGAGCACAAAGAAGACTTCATCAATCACCTTCCTAACAAAATAGAATTAGGTAAAATGCTAAATGACCAAGGTCAATTGGTAGCCGCTAAACGAAAAGTTAAGTTTAGAATGGCTGTTCAACGCATTTGGTATTCTGAAGGAATGTTGGAGTCGTATGATCAGTTTTTAGAGTTTGGATATCAAAATATTGTTCTGTTGCATCAATCTAAGAACCTTTTGCATAGTGTTGTTTGGGACTTTTTAACCTCTATCCGAAATCAAACAGAGATTGCCACAAAGATTACAGGGCTTAAGACCAAGTTGGATGATGCGATAGCTCAATTGGATGAAGAAGCACTTAGACTGTCTGCTAACTTCTATAAGCGAATTCGTAATAAGGAGCGTGAAAACATCAATCAACTAAATGAAATTATCTTGTTGAAGAAGTATCAGCAAGAACTTCAAGAAAAATATCAAGCTACTGGGCCTTCAACAATTAAGGAACTTAGAAAAGAGTTGCTCGCATTCCCAGAACATTGGAATAGAAACATAAAAGTCTTTACCACTCACATCATAAGTGATGTCCAATTGATGCGTTTTTCTGCTCATTTGCAGTCTTTTACTGATGAATCAACGCAATATACTGAGGCTAACTATGTTAATGCAATAGCTCATAACATTAAAAGCCTCAACAGTCAAATCGAGCATTTAGAGGGATTGATTGATTCAAAAGATCACAAAAACCTGATACAGGCAGATGTTGTTTTAGAAGAAGAGGTGTTTTTAAATTCGGAATTGGTAATGGGGCAATTGGCTAAATCTGTAGATCGGGCCATAGAGCAAATTCCAGCTGAAGTTGAATTGATGGCAGCGAAATCAATCAATTCAATTCGCGACCATCAAGGTAAATATGTGCAAACTGAAAATGTAGCCCTTCGAGACATCACAGAATATTTGGTTAAAATAGAATTTGAAAATCCAATCAACGAACAAATTCAACTCTTTTATGACCAACTAAAAAGAACATTAGGGAAGCTAATTAACGCAACAAATCTAGTTCACACAGGTTTAGATGCTTATGCTACTTCAAACAATACCGCTCAATTGATTGAGGCTATCCAATTAGCTAAAAATGAAATCAAAGAAAGTAACACTCAGCTTGATGTTGCTCATGAAGCCTTTGTAACCGAGTTGAGAGATCGTAAAGAGAACTTGAAAAAGGCGCTTGATATTAATCAAATCATTGAGCAAATAGAGACGCTTACTCAATACGTAAAGCAACACAAGAGAAGATCAGGGATAGCCTCAGGATTAAAGAATGTGAATCAATACGTTTCTACTCGCTTCAGTGAGGGCTTGAATTATTTCGTTCAAAAGCAACAAGATATTTCAGCTATTAAATACAAGTCTAAATATGCGGATGCGATTTCAGAACAAGGGCAGATCGCAGATTTTATGGAGCTGATTTCACCAAAAGCAGATTTGCCTTTTTACTATCAACAATTATTTGCTGCCTCAAACTATTCAGATTCTGCTAGTATTGAAAACAACTTTTCAGAGTTAAATGAACTTAAAAAAGGAGTGGCCAGAATTGACCAGGGTAAATCTGGTGCTTTATTGATTCTCGGAGCCTGTGGAGCAGGAAAGTCGGTTTTGACCAATCATTTAGCAAGCTATGAATTGAAAGGAAAAACAATTCAAGTTCACCCACCAATCAATAACAGCCGTAAAAAAGAAGATTTAGTCAAAGCTTTACAAAGAGCAACTGCGGTTAAAGGAAGCTTAGCTGAAATTATGAATAGCATTCCTCCAAAATCTAGTCTGGTGTTTAAAAACTTGGAGAGATGGTGGATGAAATCTAAAGATGGAGAATTGCTGGTAAATGAACTCGCAAAACTGATTCAAGAATACGGAACCCAGCATGAGCAAAGTTGTTATTATTGGTAATGGAATTTCTGGCATTACTGCCGCGAGACATATCCGTAAAAATAGTGACAAAGAAATTTGCGTTATTTCTGCAGAAACCGAACACTTTTTTTCCAGAACTGCCCTGATGTATGTTTACATGGGACACATGCGTTTTCAAGATACCAAACCCTATGAAGATTGGTTTTGGGAGAAAAATAGAATTGATTTAGTATTTGACCGTGTTCAGCAAATTGATACAGCCAACAAAAAATTAACGCTTCAATCAGGAAAATCAATAGAATATCAAGATTTGGTTATAGCAACTGGATCTAAACCAAATAAATTTGGCTGGAAAGGACAAGATCTACCAGGTGTACAAGGGTTGTATTCTTATCAAGATTTAGAGCTAATTGAAGAGAATTCGAAAGAAGCAAAGCATGCGGTTATAGTGGGCGGTGGCTTAATTGGGGTAGAATTAGCCGAAATGTTGCTGAGCAGAGGAATTGGCGTGACTTTTTTAGTGCGTGAATCCAAATTTTGGGGAAATGTTTTGCCAGAAGAAGAAGGACTGCTCATCTCAGAACATATCAAAAAGCATCATGTTGACCTAAGATTCAACACAGAGCTAGAAGAGATTATTGAAGGACCAAATGGCAGAGCAATAGGAGTCAAAACAAAAGATGGCGAAGAAATTGAGTGTCAAATAGTTGGTTTAACAGCAGGGGTATCTCCCAACATAGAATTTATCAAAGATTCTGGAATCGAAACAGATAGAGGTGTTTTGGTTAATGAGTATTTACAAACGAACATAGAAGGAATTTATGCCATTGGGGATTGCGCTCAATTCAAAAAAGCGGTTCCGGGTAGAAGACCTATTGAACAAGTTTGGTATACCGGAAGAATCATGGGAGAAACAGTTGCTCAAACAATCTGTGGCAGTCCAATGTCTTACCAGCCAGGACCATGGTTCAATAGCGCAAAGTTTTTTGATATTGAATACCAGACCTATGGTGTGGTCAATTCCGTTCTTGGCGAAAATGAAGCCGATTTTTATTGGCAACATCCATCCAAAGAAATTGCTGTTCACTTGGTATGGGATGAATCAACAAATGAATTTAAAGGAATCAACACCTTTGGCATTCGAATGAGACATGAACTATTTAATCAATGGTTAAAAGAAAAATCATCCATTCAAGAAGTGATAGCTAATTTGAAAACAGCCAATTTTGATCCAGAGTTTTATGCTACGTATGAAAATGAAATTGTAACGAAATTCAATTCAAAAACAGCATTTAATGTGCAGTTGAAACCAAAAACATGGTGGAGAAAATTACTAACAAGCTAACCCAATGAAATCAATCAAGAAATTAGGGATGCTTGTCTTTTTGACCGCCCTTTCCATATTTACAATCACTCCATTCTTAGGGTCTTTTTCTCTAACAGAAGAAGTCATGCTGGAGAAACTTTCTGAGCAAGAATTAGGCAATCTAGAACAACAATTTAGAGAACAAATTATAGGTAAAGAATACGCCACGTCTTTTGGCTTTTCGAGAGACGTCATTGCTATCTACAATGAAGTCAATGAAGAATTCAGAAAAAACGAACAGTGGGATCAAATTATGTACACTGCTCCAAAAGACTTTGCATTCAACTTAGCCAAGGCTTCTTCCAATGGAGTTGTAGCCACGAATAAATGGATGTTTTTCCTCTTGACTTTCGTGCTCGCAATTATTGGCTCATTGACTTACATAGTTCAAGATTTGAAACTCTTAGGGCCTGCTGGCATCAAGAATGACGGTATTTATCATGACTCATCTATGAACAGAGGTTGGGTCGGAATATTAACTGCGGGCTGGTTGGTCAGTTTTTATGTGCTGCTTTATTTTCACCCGTATGCCATAGTGAATATGACCTATGTTGTAGATCCAATTAAAGGTCTATTCAAAGAAGGAGCTGAGGCTTCGCAATGGTTTCTGTATGGATTGTTGTACTGCATTGCAATGATCGTTATGGGAGTGAGAATGTACATCAAGTACCGTCACAATAAGTATCAAATAGCGAGAACCACCTCTGTACTTTTCTTCCAAATCATTTTCGCCTTCTTATTGGTGGAAATATTGCCATTATTCGGATTACCTGGTAGAGACCTAAAGAATGCCATGCCGTTGGATTATACGTTCTTGTACAAGTACAACGTGCAAGAATTATTGGATGCTGGTATGTTCGGAACCTTCCTCTTGGTCTGGGGATTCATTTTGTCATTAATTGTGGTTCCTACGCTCGTCTACTTTTATGGAAAAAGATGGTATTGTTCGTGGGTTTGCGGATGCGGAGGATTAGCAGAAACTCTAGGAGACCCATACCGTCAATTATCTAATAAAAAAATGTGGGCCTGGAAAATGGAGCGTTGGATGATTCATCTCGTCTTAGTGTTTGCTGCCATACTAACCATATTTGTGGGCTATCACACGTATACAGCCATTAATGACCCAAATGGGGAAGGGGTGTCCTCTATACTCGGAATTTCAGCATATGATGTAAGAGCATGGTATGGATTTCTGATCGGTGCCATCTTCGCCGGGATTATCGGAACAGGATTTTACCCAATATTCGGGAATCGTTCTTGGTGTAGATTTGGATGTCCACTTGCGGCATATATGGGACTTGTGCAGCGTTTCAAATCACGTTTCAGAATTACCACTAATGGAGGTCAATGTATTTCGTGCGGTAACTGTTCTACCTATTGTGAGCAAGGTATTGATGTACGGGCATACGCCCAAAAAGGACAAAACATTGTCCGTTCATCTTGTGTTGGATGCGGTGTATGCTCTGCTGTTTGTCCAAGAGGTGTATTGAAGCTTGAAAATGGACCTGAAGATAATCGCTTCGGAAATGAAGGACCGATTGTGTTAGGTAATGATGGATTCAAATTGAATGCATAATTTTGCACTCCCTATGCGCAAACCACCTAAAATAGTTGTGATCATTCCAGCAATGAACGAAGAAGGTTCAATTGGGAAAGTCGTTCAAGAAATTCCTAAAGATTTAGTAGCCGAAATATTAGTCTGCAACAACAATTCAACAGATAAAACCAAAGAGGTAGCTCAAGAAGCGGGCGCTACAGTGTTGGACGAAACACGTCCTGGTTATGGTTGGGCATGTTTGAAAGGGATGGAGTATGCCGCGCAAATGCAAGAATTGCCTGACATCATCTGTTTCATTGATGGAGATTATTCTGATTACCCTGAAGAAATGCGAGAGGTAGTTGCTCCAATTATAGATGAAGACATTGATATGGTGATCGGATCTCGAGCATTAGGAAACAAAGAAAAAGGTTCAATGACGGTTCCGCAACGATTCGGAAATTGGCTGGCAACACGCCTCATGCGTCTATTTCACAGAGTTCGTTATACTGATTTAGGACCATTTAGAGCCATCAAATACGATAAATTAATGCAGCTCGGAATGGTTGATAAGACTTATGGTTGGACCATTGAAATGCAGATCAAAGCGGCTAAAAACAAACTCACTTACAAAGAGGTTCCGGTTAATTACAAAAAGCGAATTGGTCATTCAAAAGTGTCAGGAACAGTGAAAGGAACCATTGGAGCTGGCTACAAGATTATCTTAACGATTTTCAAGTACTTATGAGGTTATCAACATCTTGTTAACACCTTATTAAGAAAGATATCAACAGGTTTTCAGCTGGGAGTCAAGCCCTTTATTGTGGATAATTGAAGTTTTCAACAATTGAGAATCCATGGGGCGAATTCAGTATCTTTATGCTTCGTTTTTAAGCAAAAATTAATGGGTAAAATAATAGCGATAACTAATCAAAAAGGAGGAGTAGGTAAAACCACCACAGCAATTAATCTGGGTGCGAGTTTCGGGGTGTTAGAGTATAAAACGTTGATAGTTGACGCAGACCCTCAAGCTAACGCAACCTCAGGTGTTGGGTTTGATCCACGCGAAGTTGAAAAAAGCATCTATGATTGCTTGATTAACGAAACTGATCCACGAGAAGTAATTATTGAAACTGAAAATCCAAACTTGGATATTATTCCGGCGCACATTGACCTAGTGGGAGCTGAATTAGAGTTGATTAATGAAGCCAATCGTGAGCACAAGCTGAAGATGGCCTTGGATAAAATCAAAGATGATTATGATTTTATCATTATTGACTGTTCACCTTCATTGGGATTGATAACAGTAAATGCCTTAACGGCATCTGATTCAGTTTTAGTGCCAGTTCAGTGTGAGTACTTTGCCTTAGAAGGACTAGGTAAATTGTTGAATACCATAAAAATCGTTCAAAGCAGATTGAACGAAGAGTTGGATATGGAAGGAATTGTGTTGACCATGTATGATACAAGATTACGTTTGGCCAACCAAGTAGTAGATGAAGTGAAAACACACTTCCAAGATTTGGTATTCAATACGATTATCCATAGAAATACAAGATTAGGAGAAGCACCTTCTTTCGGAGAAACCATCATCATGCATGATGCAACTTGTAAGGGGTCAATCAACTATTTAAATTTCGCAAGAGAGATTCTTCAGAAGAACGATCTTACGAAAATGAAGAACAAAGACAAACAATTGATTTAATACAATGACGAAGAAAAGGGCTTTAGGAAAAGGATTAAGTGCATTGTTAGAAAATGCAAACACTGATATTACAACGAAAAATATTGGTGTAGAGCAAAAAACGGTAGGTTCAGTTGCCAATATCAAGATTGAGCAAATTGAAGCGAACCCATTCAATCCAAGAACACATTTTGAAGAGGAAGCACTTGAAGAATTGAAAAATTCGATTGAAGTGCATGGCATTATCCAGCCACTTACAGTGCGTAAGATGGGAAGAGATAAATACCAATTGATTTCTGGAGAACGTAGATTCAGAGCTTCTCAATTGGCCGGATTAGATGAAGTTCCATGCTACATAAGAATCGCGAATGATCAAACTATGCTAGAAATGGCATTGGTTGAAAACATTCAACGTGAAGATTTGAATGCAATTGAAGTTGGTTTGTCATACCAAAGGTTGATTGACGAATGTAATCTAACGCAAGAAAAGTTAAGTCAGAAGTTAGGAAAGAGTAGATCTAACATTACAAACTTTTTGCGCCTTTTAAAGCTACCTGCAGCAATTCAGGTTGGAATTAGAGAAGGATTGATCAGCATGGGACATGCACGCGCGCTTGTGAGTGCTGGAGAAGAAGAGCGTCAAATTGAAATCTTCAAAGAGATTATTGCTGAGGGATTATCAGTGCGGGACACTGAGTCATTAATTAAGTCAGAGAAAACAGGTAAAACTGCTGCGGCATCCAAAGCATCTACTTCTTATGATTTTGATGATCAAGTCCTTTCATTTACAACAGATTTATCTGAAAAACTGAATACTAAAGTGCAGCTTTCTGCGAATCAATCAGGTAAAGGGAAATTGGTTATTAATTTCAATTCAGAAAAAGAATTGAACGATATCATTGAAAAAATAAGCTAATTCATCCAACAATTTCGTGCTTTGTACGTATTTGCTTAAGTGAGAATCTTATTCATCATACTACTGTCTTGCAGTTCTTTTAGTGCTCTGGCACAGAATTCTGAAGAAAAGCCAAAGGATAAAAAAGAGAAAGACACTTCTTTAGTGCATTTTCCAAACAAAGCTGCTCTGTGGTCTTTATTTCCTGCAGCCGGTCAAGTCTATAATGAAATCGGATATCGTCAACATGCTAACAAAAAGAACCGCGCTTGGTGGAAAGTTCCAATCATTTATGGAGGGTTAGGAGCATGCAGCTACTTCTGGTACAAAAACATGAAAATGACGCAGCTGCTAAAAAAAGAAATTTTGTGGAGAAGAGATAATGGTGACTCATTGTTTTATCATTATGATTTCCAGTCATATTCGAGTGAAAGTGATTTGATTAACGGATACACAGATTTTGATCCAATTACTGGTCAACCCACCACTAAGCTTGGTTTTGATGAATATGCTAGAAGGCGTGATTTACTGCTCTTTGGGACAATTGGTGTCTACGGCATTCAGATTTTGGAAGCTTACATTGATGCCCATTTTGTGACATTTGATGTTAGTCAAGACTTGAGTATGTCCATCTATCCTAAAATGATGGCACCTAGGACCCCTGGGGTGTCTCTTTCATTCAATTTTAACTGAGCACCAATCTAGTTTCCGAATAATTGTAAGGTATTTATCCAGATACGTCTAAGTATTTGTTACATTTAAGTAACACTACACCTGCACATGCTGAAAATTTCATTGATTTTAATTTGTATGACGGCCTCAATTGGTTTTTGCCAAATGATGGATCAACATACGCATGCCCAGCAGTCATTGAAGTGGTCACTTCTTCCGGGAGGAGGGCAACTGTTTAATCAAATCCAAGCGAACAAAGTACTGGAGCAAAAACATCATTCGTGGTGGAAGTTACCAGTCATATATGGAGGAATGGGGACTCTCGGGTATTTCGCAGCTCACAATTTTCATCAAGCAAGATTGCGGAAATTAGAATGGCGCCAACGTATCAATCCAAGTATCAATGCAGAAAACCCCGACAAAAACCAGTTCTTGAATGTAGAAATCGTGACCTTGCAAAGTGAATACCGTGATTACAGTTTAAGGCGCAATGTAATGATTGCCGGAATTGCAGGTGTTTACTTAGTATCCATTGCAGAGGCCTACCTGAGTGGATTGAACATCCAAAAAAGAATGATGGATAAGTCTGAATTGAGTATTGCCCCAACTGTG
>Ga0189274_100202_pt1 | contig 28321 bp, 23 predicted proteins | sample N5B1minimetaG_FD_130323 | JGI IMG/M metagenome (GOLD analysis project Ga0189274, IMG submission 130323) | Marine microbial communities from the Costa Rica Dome - N5 B1 mini metaG | ecosystem: Environmental > Aquatic > Marine > Oceanic > Photic zone | place: Costa Rica: the Eastern Pacific...
ATCACCTCTGTACTTGAACTCAGAAAAGTTAATCGTAATTCTTCCTTTGTGAGGAGTGTTCCCCATCACAACACCTTGAGCAGGATCTGAAGTTCCTTCTCCAACCTGAGCAATGATAGATTGGATAATCCAAGCCTCATAAGGTTTACCAACTGTATCTGCAATTTCTTCTGTCAAAATCTCTTCAGTCAAAATGCGTTCTACTTCTAAGGTCGTTTCATTCGTTTTCTTGATAGAAGTTCCGATTGGATGCTGGATGAAGATGTTCACATATTTTGGCTGATTCTCTGGGAAAAACAACACTTTAGGTGTAAACATTCCCAAAATCACGAACGAGAAAATCAACAAACCGAACATTCCTAAGAAAAATTTAACTGGTCGTTTTCCACCTAAGGAGAACTTCAACAAACGCTCATAGGCGGATTCAAGAATAGGTAAAAACTTCTCTTGAAACCACTTGGTAGCAGGGCTCAAGGCAAAAATATTGAAGAAGACAAAAAGTCCGATTAAGATGAAGAAGTTACTCCATCCAGTTGAAACTGGAATCAACATCAATCCGAAAATCACCATAATTCCAGCAATCATCAACGGACGTTTTTTGGAACCAGATTTCTCCTCTACTTTCATATAAATAGCCGTCAACACTGGATTTATCACCAAGGCTACGAATAAAGAAGATCCCAATACAATAATCAAAGTAATTGGTAAATACTTCATGAATTCACCCATCAAACCAGGCCATAAGGCGAGTGGAATAAATGCACCGAGTGTTGTCGCGGTTGAAGCAATAATTGGCCATGCAATTTCACCAACCCCTTTCTTAGCAGCCGTGAAGCTGTCGTACCCTTCTTCCATTAAACGTTGAACGTTTTCTACCACTACAATTCCGTTGTCTACGAGCATTCCAAGCGCAAGTACCAATGAGAAAAGTACCATTACGTTCAAGGTCACACCCATTGACGATAAAATCAAGAAAGACATGAACATAGAGAGCGGAATCGCTACCCCAACAAATAAGGAGTTTCTCAATCCTAAGAAGAATAATAGCACCCCTACAACTAGCAATACACCGAAGATGATAGAATTCTCTAGGTTAGATACCATTTCTCTGGTTTGACCAGACTGATCATTCGTCACTGAAATGTTGACACCTGCTGGAATAATTTTCTTCTCTTTGACATCTTCTAGAATCTGATTAATCTTCTCAGACGCATCCAACAAGTTTTGTCCACTACGCTTTTTAACATCTAGCATTACTACCGTTTGTCCTCTCTCTCGCGCATATGAAGTCGTATCAGCATCCGCAAATTTTACGGTAGCAATCTCATACAAGTAGACTGGTTTATAATCTTCTTGCTTTACAATTACTTTTCCAATCTCTTCAGCTGACTTGAATTTTCCTTCAATTTGAATGGTACGCTTAGTTGATCCATCCAAATATTCTCCACCTGACATAGTAATATTCTCATTACCAATTGCCTGTTGAATATCATTAAAAGAAACATCTCTCGCTTCAGCCTCTTTAGGATCAATCAATATCTGCATCTCCTGCTCTTGCGTTCCGCGAATATCTACCTCTGAGATTTCTGTTAAATCTTCAATCAGATCTTTCAGTTTCTCCCCGTACTCATTTAACTCAACAATACTGTAATCTCCAGATAAGTTGATGTTCATGATTGGCATTTCTGAAACATCCATTTCAAAAATATTCGGTTCTACCGGTAAATCTTGCGGAAAGCCTTTTGAAGCTCTCGCTTTATCTACGGCATCTTTGACATCTTGGAGGGCTTGCTTGGCCGTGACCTTAAAATCAAATTTAACCTGAACAGATGCATAGCCATCAATTGAATTGGATTTGATTTCATCTACATTCTTAATGGAATTGAGTTCCTTTTCAATAGGATCTACAATTTTATCTGCGATAATCTTGGGTGAGTTACCTGGGTACGCAACACCTACATAAATCTCCGGAATTTGCAATTCAGGAAAGTTTTCTTTTGGCATACTTTGATAAGCAGCCATCCCTCCAAAAATGATCATAACAATAAACAGGTAAACTGTTTTACGGTTATGAACCGCCCATGAAGAGAGTTTAAATTCTTTTTGTTTCTCTATACTCATGATTGTCTTATTGGATAGTTACGATATCTGCCTCAGTGATACCTTTTGCACCGTTCACTACTACTCGATCAGCACCTTGTAATTGATCATTTTCGGCAATACAAGCCATTCCTTGATATCTGCTTAATACATCTACATATACCTTTTTCACGCCTGACTCATTTCCTTTTTTCATCAATTTATAGACATAGGTTTTATTCTGAGTATCCTGCAAGATTGACTCTGAAGGAATAACAGTTGCGTCTTTCTTGGTGAAATCGGTTACTTTTAATTTAGCTAACTGATTTGGCAAAAACAAGGTGTTTTTCTTCAAGTCAATTCTTATTCTAAAAGTTCTGTTTACCGGATCAATAAAATTACCTCTACTTGTAATTTGAGTCATGATGGTCGTATCATTCAATGATGGGAAATAAAGCTCAACATTTGTACCTTCTGACACCTTCCCTAGCAAGCTTTCAGAGATAGAAGCTGTAATCTGAACCTCTTTGTTATCAACAATTCTCAACAATGGCACTCCTGGCGCAGCCATTTCTCCTAGACTAACTATCACATCATCAATGGTTCCTGAAAATGGTGCTCTAACCACTGTTTTACCTTGCTGATTACGCATGGTCTTCAATGAATTTTCTAAGGCATTTTTTTGGGCCTTCGCTTGCTCAAACTCAATCTCAGTACCAACACCTTCTTCCATTAGCTTCTTTTGCTTTTCATACATGTAATTAGCCAAATCTAACTGCGTTTGGATTTCATCAATTTGCGAAGCCATGATTGAAGCATCTAGCGTAATCAAAGCTTGTCCTTTGCTTACCTTTTGACCTTCCTTGACATGAATAGTACGCACTACACCACTAGCCTCTGCATTTAGCAAGGCATTTTTATCTGTCTCAACCGCTCCTTGCACTTCAATTTTGTGACTAAAATCCTGCATTCTTACCGAGTCAGCACTCACCAAAAGTACTTTCTCTACTGCTGCTGTATCCAGCTCTTCAATTTGCGTATTTAAATCTGCAATGATTGTTTTTAGAGAGTCTCTTTTAGAAACTAACTCTTCTAATTTGAGGTTTTCAGTTTCCTCAGCACCACCTCCACAAGAAGTGATTCCTACTGCGGCAAATGTTGCCGCTCCTATTAATAATTTATGATTGATTTTCATCTCTGAAATGATTTACTGATTAAATAATTTATCCAATTGAATTTTGACTGCGAATACATCCATCACAGCTCCGATATAGGTTCCCTCTGCTTGTAGCAACTGGTTTTGAAGTTGAGTTACTTCAAGCGAAGAAAGTGCCCCATTCGCTTTTTTCTTCAAACCTTGTTCGTATACAAACTTCGCCAGCTCTACGTTTTTCTTCTCAAGCTCCATATTCTCTCTTGCTGTTTCAAACTGTGCTTTCAATTGCAATTGTTGAAATTGCAATGAACGCTCGACTTCATTCAGTTGATTTTGATCTTGCTCCAATTTAATTTCAGCTTGCTTTACTTTCATTATGCGCTGACCTGATGAAGTAATCGGAATTTGAACACCGACTCCCCAGATTGTTGTCGGGTACCAAGGCTCATCAGCAAAGAAGTTGAACTCATTTCTGAACGCATTTTGTGAATGTGTTAAGAAGGCACCGACAGAAGGATAATACTTCGCTTTTTCATTCATCACACTGAATTCATCCAATGTCTTTTGTTCCTCTAGCATTTTGTAATTGTTGTTGTCTTTAGGGTTAAATGCCTTTTGAACAGGCGAATCTGCCATAATTGCACTCAGAACATCATCCATATTTTCAGTCAAATTGATTTCTTTCGTTAAATCATACCCCATTTGAAGCTTTAGTAGATTCTTCGCAATCTCAAGTTGTCTGGCTGCGTTGTGTTTAGAAATTTTAACTCTGTTTACAGCTAAAGTCAACTGATCAGCATCTTCTTTAAGAATGAATCCATTCTCATACAAGACCTTTGTTTCTTTTTCGAGTTTTTCAGTACTAAGCAAAATAGAATCTACCAATTCCACGTTTTTCTGAGCTACTAACACATTGTAATAAGCCTCCCTCACCATTGCTCTGATCTCAGTTTTGGTTCTCTCAGCATTGTTCGCGTTCATTTCATTCCAGAATTTGGCGAACTTCAATCCAACTATGTACGACCCATCAAACAATAATTGATTAACATTAAATGTCAATGATGTATTGAATTTTTGCCCCATTTGAAACTCCATTACTTCTCCTTCTGGAGCCATTGGATTAAACAAGTTTGCATCAACAACACTTGTTGGGATATCAATTAAATGTTGGAAATTACCTTCAGCACTTACCTGCGGTAAACCGATAGCAGTAGTTTCCCAAACTCTTTTCTTAGCGGCTTCAACATCCAGCAAGGCATTTTTCATTTTGTCACTGTTGTTGACACCGTATTCTTCAGCTTCAGTCAAATTGAAGGTATTGACTTCTTGAGCCGAACTATAGTAGTTCATGCTCAGAGCTGTAATCATAATTAGTACTCTTTTCATCCTTTATCGTTTATACTCCCAAATCAAGGGAATTATCTTTTTTAGTTAATTCTTGTAGGTATTTGATACCCTTTTCGCTTGCACATCCTCTAATGTGGTATCTGAACATTTCAGAGTAAACCTCATCTGGTCTTAATTCTGAAGACCTTGTAATTTCACCATTCATCAACATATCAATCATCCCCACATACATCATAGAAATCACACTTGGATTCATATTCTTTCTGTACAGACCTTGATCAATACCATTCTTAAGGTTTTGCTCGATACATCCACACACGTAGGTGTTTTTATGATTATCCATTAACTTCATAGCTGAAGGGTGATACTTAGCTAAGTCAAAGAATATTGAAGGATGTACTTTACGCAATTGTGTAATTATAAAGCGAGATATACCCAGTAGTTGATCAATCGCATTCTCATTCGAGTCCATAATGCCTTGAATAACTTCGTCTTCTTCTAGATGAGTTAACACTAGGCACTGCTCTACCAAATCATTTTTGTCCTTAACGAACTGATAAATGGTTTTCTTAGACACACCCAGTTGTCTAGCCATCTCATCCATTGTGACACTCTTTATACCATACTTCAGATAGACCTCTGCTGCAGATTTTAAAAATTCACGTTTCTTCTCTTCCATGGTGCAAAACTAAATGGATTTTTTAATTGGAAACATTTTTTGTGTTTTTTGTTTCCGTTGTGTTATTCGTTTTCAACAAAACCTTACTTTTGCTCAATGAGCACCAAGAAAAAATACTACGTAGTATGGGAAGGTCATCAACCAGGAATCTATGAGAGCTGGGCTGATTGCCAGAAGCAAACCGCTGGATATCAAGGTGCTAAATTCAAGTCTTTCACAAGTAAAAGCGAAGCCGAGCAAGCATTTAAAGACCCTGACTCTGTTCAAAGTACTTCGGCAAAAAAGTCCTACTATTATGTTGTATGGCATGGAAAAAAACCTGGAATCTATACGAATTGGGATGAAGTAAGAGAAACAATTAAGGGTGTTAAAAATCCCATTTACAAGACTTTTGGAAGCAAAGCTCTTGCTGAAAAGGCATTTCAAGAACATCCTGATAAATACAAAGACGGCGATTACAAAAAGACCAAAGACTTAGATGCAGCCACACTAGAAAAAATTGGAGAGCCGATTGAGTTAAGTTTATGCGTTGATGCAGCTTGCAATGGAAAAGGTGATTTCGAATATCAGGGGGTTTGGACTTTTAACAGACAAACTGAATTTCGAATAGGCCCCTATAAAAAAGGCTCTAACAATATTGGAGAGTTCTTAGCATTGGTACATGCTTTGGCATTTCTTAACGGGCATAGAGACCCAAAAATGCAACAGATTCCGATTTACAGTGATTCGAGAATTGCTATGGGGTGGGTTCGTGCAAAAATGTGCCGTACTAAAAAGAGCCCGCCAAAAGATGTGCAAGCTTTGATATGGCGTGCAGAAAAATGGTTGAGAACCAACTCCTACTCCAATCCAATTCTAAAATGGGAAACAAAGGTTTGGGGTGAAATTCCGGCTGATTTTGGTCGAAAATAGCAAGGTGAATTCGAGCAAAAAAAAAGCAGTTTGAAGATTAGACTGATTTCACTACTTTTGCTGCACTAAACCGTTCACTATGAAAAAATTAATGTATGCTGTTCTAGCATTGACGTTTGCCCAGTTATCATTCAGTCAAGCTCAAATTGAAAATGGAAACTTTGATGGAGTTTGGGAAGATGTATCAGGTTCAGAAGATGAACCGATTGAATGGAGTTCACTTAAAACCGGTTCTCCTGGTTGGATTGCTGCGTTTGCACCCATTGTAGCTTTTAAGGAAACTAATGATCCGCACTCTGCACCAACATGTGTAAGATTAGAAGTGATAAACTCTTCAGGAGTTGACGCTACGGGTATCATTACCAATGGTCGTGTTGGAGTGGATACGAATCCTGACAACGGAGATGTTCATACTAACGCTGGAACACCAGGTCAAGAATTGGTGTTTAATGATCGACCTGATAGCTTAGTTTTTTGGGTAAAACACGAGCCAATGGGCGGAGACAAATCTAAGATTGAGGTTATTTTACATGACAACTCGGCTCCCGGTGTTCTTCCTGAAACTGGTTCTACCGCGCATTGGGTAGGAAGAGCTCGAATTGATGTAACAGCTACGCACACTTCTTGGACACGTTATGCCACAGCCTTTAATTATTATAACAATAGTACACCTGATTACTTACTTTGTGTAATAGCAGGAGGTGACTCAACGATTGCAGTTGAAGGTACTCAGTTTTGGGTAGATGATGTTGAATTGATCTACAATCCTATTATTTGCGAAATCAATCCTTCTGCAACTCAAAACATTGATGTAGGAGTAGATGGGACAATGCTTACTGTAACAGAACAAGCAAACGCTGCAACAACTCAGCCAACTGCCAGAGAATGGAAATACTCAACTACAGCTGGTGGACCATATTCTTCTTTTTCTCCAACTGAAACAGGTACAACTTATACTCCAAACTTTGCTTCAGCAGGTATTTATTATGTGGTTTGTGAAAGTGATTTTGGCTCTCAAATGGTCACTTCAAACGAAGTTGAAATTGTAGTAACAGACCCTAACAGTAATACTGTAACTGTAACTCCTTCAGCAATGCAGACTATCTTAACGGATGAAAATGGAGATTTATTAACTGCAACTGAAACGCCTTCTGCAGCAAGCTCTAGAGAGTGGAAAGTATCCTCAACTTCTGGAAGTGGTTATGCGTCATTCTCACCAGCCGAAACAGGAACGACTTACACACCTTTATTCAGCACGGTTGGAACTTATTATGTAATCTGCGAATCTGATTTTTCTGGTGATGTTCAAATTTCTAATGAGGTAATCATTGATGTTCCATCATCAGCAGGAATACACTCTGACGAGATTAATTTTAGCATCTTCAACAAAGAAGGAATGATTCAATTAGAATTTGAATCACAGGCAACTGATGCAGTATTAAACATTTATACCGTAGATGGTAAACAAGTCTATCAAAAAACTGTTAATCAAGGCATAACTTATCATGAAGTAAGTCAGCCAACAGGTGTTTACATCTATCGCTTGGTTTATGATAACCATGTAATCAGTGGAAAAATTAATTTGTAGATAAGAATCTTATCGTAATCAATAAAACAGCCAGGCTTCTGGCTGTTTTATTTTTGACTAATTATGAAAAAACTACTTCTCTTTATAGTTGCTTTCAGTTGCTTAAGTGCAACCGCACAGCTAGTGGTAAAAGGAAAAATCACCGATAAAGTTACCAAAGAACCCATCATTGGTGCTTACGTCATTGATTTATCAGACCCTTCAAACGGAGGTGTTTCTGATCTAGATGGAAATTACACCATTACTTTAGAACCGGGTAGTCACAGGTTATTGTTCAAATTCACAGGTATGCTGAACGATACCATCTATCTGAAAGGAGTTAATGACCCCAATGTAATTTTGGATGTTAAATTAGCTCCGAAAACACTAAACACAGTGGATGTGACGGTAGGTAAATTTGACAAGAAAGTAGAAGAGCTCACTTTTTCAATGGAAGTTATCAAACCCTCACTAATCGAAAATAAAAACACGAGAAGTATTGAAAGTATTTTGGACCAAACTCCAGGCTTGAATATCATGGACGGTGAACCTCAAATTAGAGGCGGCTCTGGTTTTACCTTTGGTGTTGGATCAAAAGTTTCGGTTTTAGTAGATGATATGCCTATGCTTTCAGGTGATGCAGGGAGACCTGAATGGAGTTTTATTCCTGTTGAAAACATTGCGCAAATTGAAGTTACCAAAGGAGCTTCATCAGTACTCTCAGGTAGTTCAGCCTTGAGCGGATCAATTCATATCAGAACAGCCTACCCTACCAGTAAACCTCTTACTAAGGTGAATGTCTACTCGGGGTTTTATTCTGAACCACAAGGAGATTCAACTACGTGGTGGGGCGAAGACTACCCTTTCATTCATGGAATGAACTTCTTACACAGTCGTATCATCAAGAAATATACAGACCTTGTCATTGGTGGAAATTTAAACTGGGATCATGGATACATTGGAGGACCTATTAAAGGAGAAGAGGTATTTGACACCTTGAGTGAAGAATTTACCAATGAGCAGATGCAGCATAAAAAAGCACGTTTCAACTTCAATTTGAGAAGAAGATCAAAGAAAGTAAAAGGATTTCAATACGGTATCAACGGTAACTTTATGGTACATAAAACCAATTTAGTTTTAGCTTGGTTAGATGATACTTCTGGAATTTATCGAGCGTATCCCGGAGCAGCTCTGTTACAAGACCAGCTCATCTTCAACATTGATCCCTATGCAGAATTTCATTCTAAAATTGGCGATCGTCACAGCTTGAAAACTAGAATGCTCTACACTTCAAATGAAATGACCGGCAATCAATCCAACCTTTCAAGGGTGTATTATGCGGATTATCAATTTAAAAAAGAGTTTAAATATTTGAAGGACAAAGCTTTTGATTTCATTGGAGGGGTTTCAACTCAATTCAATGATAGTGATGCGGAGCTTTATTCAGGGGAGTTTGGTGATGGCAGCAACGATTTATTGAATGTTTCTGGATATGCTGAAATTCAAAAAGATTTCTTCAAAGTCTTGAACTTCTCTATTGGAGGAAGAGGTGAATATTACCAACTCAATGATACCATTAGACAATGGAAACCTATTTTTAGAACAGGTGCTAACCTGAAACTAGGTCAGGCAACCTTCTTAAGAGCTTCATACGGACAGGGATACCGTTTTCCAACTATTACTGAAAGATACATTCGTACAGCTGTTGGTTCTTTTGGTGTTTTTGATAACCCAGATATCTTACCAGAAGAGAGCTGGAATGCAGAAGTGGGTGTTAATCAAGGATTCAAGATTGGCAAAAAGTATGGAGGTCAAATAGATGTCGCGGCCTTTTTACAACACTACAAAAACACAATTGAATACTTATTTGGTTTCTGGGATCCAAATCCAAACCCTTTTGCAGGTGAACCATTGGCTGGATTTAAATTTTTGAATACGGGTCGTTCAAAAGTTACTGGATTTGACATCACCTTAAATGGACAGGGCAAAATTGGAAAAGAATTTGAAATCACTCATTCTATTGGCTATAACTACATTAATCCAATTACATTACAGCCTGACACTGTATTTGCCACAGACTACAATTTCGGAACTCCGCAAGACTTTAGTTTTAGATCTACTAGTATGGACACCACTACCAATGTTTTAAAATACAGATTCAAACACACCTTTAAAGCTGATGTTGAAATGAAATACAAATGGTTTGCTGTAGGATACACCATTAAATATTTTTCAAAAATGGAGAATCTAGATAAAGCTATTGATGACTTTGAAGAATTGACTTTGAACACAGGAGGTACCTTGCAAGCTGTACTCTTCAGAGATTTTCATGAACAAAATAACAACGGAAATATTGTGATGGATTTAAGAGCCTCTTTCGCTATTGGAAAAGATTATACTCACAAAATTTCAATCGTCACTAAGAACTTGACTAATCGCTTATACTCTCTGAGACCTTTGAAAATTGAGGCAATGCGCAGTGTTGTAATGCAATACACCTTTAGTTTCTAAGAACTGTTACTTTTCGACTTCTCTCGTATTCTATTTTAAAAGAATAGTATGCGACAAATCATTTTCACTTCCATTGTTCTAACTTCATTCTTGACTTTCGGAACTGTCCCTAAATCAAGCATTGGTCCACTGCCCTATCGTCATTTTCAACCCAAAAAGTACACTTATTCAGCCACTATTGAAGAAGTGAAAAACATGCGATATTCATTAAAAAAGAATAGTTGTACTGCAGACAGTTGCCGCACCTATTTCTTGGATGCTTTTGAACACAAAGTTTACCCTCATTGGGTAGGTACTAATTGGGACTACAATGGATACACAAACACTCCGGGCAAAGGAAAACTTATCGCTTGTGGCTATTTTGTCAGCACGCCTTTAAAACACATGGGATTCAATTGGAATCGTTTTAAGTTAGCACAAATGTACAGCAAGAAAATTGTTGAGACTTTATGTGATGACATGATAAAATTCACCTCTATTCAGGATGTAAAAACACACGTTGAATCCAAGGTCAACCACCTATACATTGTAGGGCTGGATAGTCATGTTGGTATGATTCTTAAATCTTCTAGTGGCACCTGGTTTGTTCACTCCAACTACTACGACATCAAAGGTCCCGATAAAGAAATTCTAACAGAAAGTCAGGCTTTCAAAGATTCTGAAAGCTACTACGTGGGAACGTTCAGTTCAGATGAGAATATGAAAAAATGGTTAAACGGAGTTGAGTTTCCTACTGCACAGTAGCTTCAACTTCCCCATTGTTGATTTTTACAGTGATGAAAACAGTAGAAGTCACATCCTTCTTCATTGCGGTAGCTGGCTTCCATTCTGAGTTATAGATGACATTCCATAACCATTTACCATTTGCGTCATCTAAATCTGTTTTTTCAATTTTTAGCTTTGTCACTTTACCAAAACAATCAACATACATTTTTAGAACTGCTTCATGAGAACCATCTTCAGCCAGAGATTTTGGCAATGTTGAAGCAATAATTCCATTTAAATCTCCCACAGCCTCAGCCTTAGTATCCACCTTTGCATAAGGCAATTGATTGCACTCTTTTTGCCCTTGAGCAAAACTAAATCCTCCTAAAATCAATGTAAGCAATACTAAAGTTGTCTTCATCTGTTGTTTTTTTTATTAACGTAAATATACGGATAAGGGTTGTTCAAAAACAATACCAATTTGGTTTTTATTCCTTTTCGATTTCGAGTTGCACTGATACGGGCTTATGATCGCTCAAATTCACATCATGAGTTGTAAAATTGGCAGATTCAAATTCCTCAGAATGAAAAATATAATCAATACGATTAGACGGCACTTTTCCAATGTAGGTCTGCCCTATCCCATTACCTGACTCAACGAAGCTGTCATGGAGCAGATTTATGAAGCATGAATAGCTGTAGGAAACAGGTGTATCATTAATATCTCCACAAAAAACTACAGGGTAAGGCGATTGCTCAATTTCAGCCGCCACCTTTTCTGCTTGAATGGCTCTTTTTTGAAAAGCATTTTTAAGTCTACTTAATATCTGCTGCCTTCCTGTGTCATCATTCAAATAGCGTCTGGTTCCGCCATCTTCCCCAAAAAATTCATAATCGTCATTAGCTAACCGAATAGAACCTAAATGGCCATTGAATACACGAATAGTATCTTCACCTTTTACAATGTCCGAATAAATACAATAATTATTGGGATCATTTTCAAAAGCAATTTCACCTTTATTAATGATCGGATACTTTGAAAAAGTGGCCACTCCGAAATATCTTGAATTGCTCAACTCATGAGTATATCGTTCATGATAGTAAGGCATGTCAATTGCCGGAATCATCAGTTCTTTGGTTTGAAATTTCGCGTTTCCAGCTTGATGAAAAAATTCTTGAAAACAAATAACATCATTAGCCTCTGTCTTTAAAAAATCGAAAATTTCGTCTCGGTTCTGTTCTCTAGTTTCAGGACTATACAAATCAAAAACGTGTACATTGAATGACATGATTTTGATTGGATTAGCAAGTTCAGTTTGCCAAAGCGTGATTGCGTAAAAATGCCTTAAGTGATTAAAACCTACAAGAACAGTGATGAGGGATATCAACATTAGTTTCTTACGAACGAACAACCAGAAAATCATGAACAGAAGAGATGCCAACAATAAAATTGGGTATCCAAGGCCTAAAAAGGCCAAATGGGGAATTGAATTAGGCGAGATGTGTGTAGCTAAATATGCCCCAATCATCAGGAGTGAATGTACAACATTCAAACCTACGACCAATTTCAGCCACAATGAGAGTGGATTATTTTTTCTTGCTTTCATTGAAAAGAATGTCCTTTTCTTCTTTGCTCAACGATTCGTATCCTCTTTTAGAAATTTTATCAAGGATAGCATCTACACGCTTTTGATAGGCCTGCTTACTCTCATTGTACTCTTCATCATTCATGTTGCGAGCCTCAGTTTTATACACCTTCATTTTAGGTTTTCTTTTGAAACTCGGCCACTTCAGCTTTGACCACCATTTATCAAACATATTCATAAAGTTATTTGGTGAGTTTACTTTAATAACGGATAAAGCTCCAAATAGTGCACCACCTAGATGGGCTATGTGTCCAATTTGATCAGGTTCAAAGACATTTCTTAAATCATAAAATACGTACAGTGCTGCTAGAAGAATTAAAGGAACTCTAATCAATCCATACAACATGACCTTGAAATTTGGACGGTGAACTGCTATAGCAAAAAAGATTGCCATGATTGCACCTGACGCACCAATCAAGCCATTCACCACATCAGTTTTAAATGCCGGAATTAAATAATAACATCCAATATGAAAGAGATAAGCAAAAATTCCGGAAAGAAAATAGGTACTAATCAATCTACGTTCTCCGAAAAACTGCACAAATATTCGGGCTGTGAAATAGAACATGATTAGGTTGAAGAGCAAATGCATGAAATCTCCATGCGTAAAAAGCTGTGTAATCAGTGTCCACGGCTTGTATAATAACAAACTTGGGTCACCTGGAGCAGCCATCCATTCACTTTTCCAGATATTGGATAGGTTTTCCCACGGATACTGTTGTGCTGGGTTCAGAAACAGCTTATCGATCACATAGATGATTCCGAACACCAAATGCACCGCTATATTCACAGCAATTAACTGACCAATCGCTCCAGATCTTTTATAACCTGCTTTGATGTAATCTAGCATTCCTTGATTCTCCATACTAATAGAATGAATTTGAATTTCGTTGCCAAATCTTAATCATAATAAATCCAACAATCGCTCCTCCTAAATGTGCAAAGTGAGCAGTGTGATCATTCGGATTATTTTGGAAGATAGAAAGCACGTCATAAGCTATTGCAATCAATGCTAACCACTTCACTTTTACAGGTAAAACCCCATAGATGTACAACTCTGTATTGGGAAATAACAAAGCCGCACCTACTATTAATCCGTAAATGGCTCCAGATGCTCCAACCGCAGGGCCATTAGTGATTTGAAGAACTTCGTTTGCTCGCACAAAACTGTTGGTAGACATGAACCAATCATCAGCAAATGGTCTGATTGTTCCGGTCATTTGATATACTTGAACAGCTTCAGATGCGACATGGACAATTGCTGCCCCAATTGCCGCAACAAAAAAGAAGGTGAGCATTTTTTTCGCTCCCCAGACCCGCTCTAACATGTTACCAAAGACCAATAATGCAATCATATTAAAAAAGAAGTGCCTAAATCCTCCATGCATAAAGAAATGTGTTGCAAACTGATAAGGCTCAAAAAGTGGTGAGTCTGGGTAGAACAATCCAAGATAAGTTGACAAAAAGATGCCCTTGTTTTGCATGACAACGGTGGCCAAGAAAAATAGCGCATTGATTATGAGCAAATTCTTAACGACAGGTTGTAGGTTTCCGAATATATTTCTCAGCATTAATTAAATCTTTTTACCAACTCGTCAAGCGTGAAGGTTTCTATAATTTTCTTTCCTCTTGGTGATAATTGAGGTGAAGAAGATGCGAATAATGAATCAATTATAAACTGCATTTCTTCAACGGTCAATTTAACACCTCCTTTAATCGCCATACTGGCTGAAGCTGAAATTGCCAACTTCTCTCTTGGATCCATTCCGCTTTCTTGCTCACTCAATTTGTACGACTCCATAATCTCCTCTAATAATCTAGAAGGATTCTCACTTTTGGAATGCACTGGTTGTCCAATCACCTCAATTTCATCTTCTTTTCTATTCAACTCAAACCCCATGCTATTCAAGATGTCATATACCTCTTCCCAGTAAGGCTTGTCCTGCTTTGACACCTTTAACACTTCGGGGAAAAGCAGCCGTTGCACCTCTATGGGGTGATCTTTTTGAATGATTTCATCAAACAATATCCGCATGTGCGCACGATACTGATCAATTAAGATGAATCCATTTTTCACCGTGCTTAAAATGTATTTCTCATTTATCTGCACCGGTTTTTTAGTTTCAATCACCTCACCCTCATTATCATCTATTGAAGACGATAATCTCACTTCATTATGCTCTTGAAACTCATTTTTCTCAGTTTCTTCTTCTGTTGCCTTTGCATCTTCATAAAAATTCTCCCAAACATTTTTGTCGGGTTGAATCTTTGAAAACCCATTGGACTGTATAGCTCCTGACGTTCCTCCAGAAGATGAAGCTGTAGATTTAAACGGATTATAATCAGGGTTGACTTTAATTTCAGGTACTTTAACTTGCTCCCCTTTTTTAAGCGCCGGAACATCAAAGCTTCGTTCTTGTTCAAAATCAAGCGTTGGAGCAACATTGAATTGACCTAAAGCCTGCTTAGTAGCACTTCTTAAGAATGCATAAATGGCCTGATTTTCTTCAAACTTAATCTCAGTTTTGGTAGGATGCACATTCACATCAATTGATTGCGGCGGCACTTCAAAATAAATGAAGTAAGGGGGATATTTCCCTGCCGGAATCAAATCTTCATAGGCGTTTAAAATGGCGTGATTGAGGTATCTATCTTTAAAAAATCGATTGTTGACGAACAGAAAACACTGATCAGATTTAGCCTTACAGTATTCTGGTTTCGTAACATATCCAGAAATCTTCACGATATCTGTTTCTTCATTGATAGGCACCAATCGTTCGTTGTACGCTTTTCCAAATACCGCAACAATGCGTTGTCTAAGATTGGATGGGTACAATTGATAAATCTCATCATCATTGTGATGAAAACTCATTTCTATGTTCGGATGCACTAGTGCTACTCGCAAAAATTCATCCATAATTTTTCGATACTCAGTTGTATTCTTTCCTAAGAAATTTCGTCTCGCCGGGATATTGAAAAACAAGTTCTTGACTGCGATTGATGTGCCTTCTGTGCACATCACAGGTTCTTCAGTCTTTATGTTTGAACCTTCGTTCACTATTTCAACCCCAACTTCATCCTCTACTCTTTTCGTTTTCAAACTCACATGGGCTACGGCAGCAATCGAAGCTAATGCTTCTCCTCTAAACCCTTTCGTGCTCAAAGAAAATAAATCATCTGCTTTCGCTATTTTACTGGTAGCGTGTCGTTCAAAAGACATCTTTGCATCCGCCACTGACATTCCACTTCCATTATCAATCACTTGAATCAAGGTTTTACCCCCATCTTTGGCAATGAGTTGAATCTTGGTAGCACCGGCATCTATTGAATTCTCAATCAATTCTTTAACAACAGAAGCAGGTCTTTGTACCACCTCTCCAGCAGCAATCTGATTCGCAATGTGATCGGGAAGTAATTTTATCAGGTCGGACATCTACTATTTTACTGAATTGTTTTGCATCCAGATAGCTATATCATCAATTCCCATAAAAAGGAAATAACACAAGAAAAGTACAATGGTAAATATTATGACTAAGCGCAAATTGGCTTGCATACTTTTACGCTTATAATCCGGGTTCCCCCATCTATCTTGGGTTTGTTGTCTAAAAGAGATTTGACGTTGATAATTACCGTCTTTATCCACTGCACTTTGAGCTTGCTCTATCTTTTTTTGTAATTCCTCTTTACGCTCATCATAATAGCGCGGAATATACTCGAACCGCCTATGTTTATTTGGCAATTTAAATAATGAAAATCTGTTCCAATTCATAAACTAAAATTTGTGCCCCGCATAAGCGCAAGAGCCTTTCAAATAATAAACGCGGTTTGAAAAACAAATATACACAGATTAACTTCACCAAAAGAATGATTTCACCATCTGTTATTCACCTTCATTCCACATCCTAAAGTGAACAAAAATGGTGCCGTGGCAAGATTTATGCAGTTAGATCTGTATAAATTCGTCAAACCTTGACAAATAAGAGATTAAGACCAATATAAAAAAGATTTAAAAACGCTTTCCGTATGCTAAAGATTCAGAATATTCTATTTTTCATCCTTCTATCCACCTTGAGTTATTCACAATCTAATGACTCAAGCCCTGAATTCTTGACCGAGAATAATGGGTGGGCTGATTCTGTAATGAATAGTATGACGCTTGATCAAAAAATTGGTCAATTATTCATGGTAGCTGCTTACTCAGGAAAAGATGAATCACATTTCAAGCAACTAGAAGAACTGATTACCAAACAGCACATTGGAGGATTAATATTTTTCAAAGGGCATCCAACAACTCAAGCAAAACTCACCAATCGTTTTCAAGAAAAAGCAGAAACACCTCTGTTCATTGCAATTGATGGTGAATGGGGACTATCTATGCGTTTAGATTCGACAGTAAAATATCCAAGACAAATGATGTTGGGCGCACTTCCGTCAGATGATTTAATTGAAGAAATGGGACATCAAATAGGTGAACAATCTGAGCGAATGGGCATACACATCAATTTCGCACCTGTAATAGATGTTAACAACAACCCGAAGAATCCAGTCATCAACAACCGATCATTCGGAGAGCAAAAAATGCGCGTTGCAGAATATGGCATTGCCTATATGCAAGGTATGCAAAGACATCATGTATTGGCATGTGGTAAACACTTTCCAGGGCACGGCGACACTGACATGGACTCTCACAAATCGTTACCAACGATTCCTCATGATTACAACCGTCTGGATTCTCTAGAACTATATCCTTTTAAGAAATTGATAGAGCAACGTTTGGCATCTATGATGGTGGCTCATTTGTATATTCCTGAATTAGACAACACGCCCAATCAAGCTTCTACTCTTTCGCCTAAAATAGTCAATGGACTTTTGAAAGATAGTTTAGGGTTCGAAGGATTAATTTTTACTGATGCACTTAATATGAAGGGAGTCTCTAAATACTATGAAGCAGGAGAGGTTGATGTGAAAGCTATTTTAGCCGGAAATGATGTTTTGTTGTTTCCTCTGGATGTTCCACTGGCCATTAACAAGATAAAAGCGGCACTGGAAAAAGGTGAAATCTCTGAATCAGAAATTGACGACAAATGCCTGCGTATTCTGAAAGCAAAAGCATGGGCTGGTCTTGACAAAACGACCCCCATTCAAATTGAAGGACTTTATGAAGATTTAAATCCGGCTGAAACAGATGCTTTGAATCGAAAAATAGCGAAACAATCAATAACAGTTTTGAAAAACGACAGTAGCCTTTTACCATTAAAGGACCTCAATCCAAAAACGGTTTATTTAAATATTGGTGGTGTCAAAAACAATGCATTTTATGAGCAAATCAAACTCTATCAGGACATTCCTCAAATACAAATTCCGCGTTCATTGTCTGCTCAAGACGAAGATCAATTGATTGAATCTTGCAAGCAATATGAACGAATTATTATCGGATTCCACCGAACGAATAACAATCCGAAACGAAATTTTGGAATTACCCGACAAGCTATTGGTATTCATAAAATCTTAAGTGATGAACATGAAGTAGTTTCTGTTGTTTTTGGTAACCCATATGTGATTGACAAATTCGGCGAACTCAATTCTACTGAAGCGCTGGTTGTAGCTTATCAAGACAATGATTACACCAATAATGCTGCTGCACAGTTGATTTATGGCGGAATTGCACCCATGGGAACACTTCCTGTTTCTGCGAGTACTGAGTTTCCTGCTGGATTTGGATTGAAATGGAACAATACAATTCGTTTAGAATTCAGTTCTGCTCAAGAAATAGGTGCAGATGAGAATGAATTAAATCGTATTGATCAAATTGCCAATAAAAGTATCAGAGGCGGAGCTTTTCCTGGATGTCAAATTTTAGCCATTAAAAGTGGCCAAGTTTTTTACAACAAATCATTTGGACACCACACTTATGAAAAGAAACGGAAAGTTCAAAATTCAGATATTTATGATTTAGCATCCATCACCAAAATTGCTGCAACAACGGTGAGCTTGATGAAATTAGAAGCCGACTCATTAATTGATATCGATAAAAGTTTAGGTTATTACTTACCTGAGATAGTTGATTCTACACCTTACCAAAACATGGTGATTCGACAAATGCTCGCACATCAGGCGGGACTTTTTCCGTGGATTCCGTTCTATGCTAAAACCATGAAGGATGGAGAGCCAGCCCCTTCAATTTACTCAAAAGACTCATCTGCTTCACACCAACACCGAGTAGCTGAGAATTTATTCATTAAGACAGATTACGAAGCAACAATTCTAAAACGAATTACCACTAAGTCATTGCGCAAGAAAACCTATAAGTACTCAGATCTTGGATATTATTTCATCAAGGCAATCATTGAAAAGCAAACCGGAAAGTCACTGGAAGAGTATGTACACGAGAGCTTTTACGGTCCAATGGGACTTCAAACAATGACTTACAAGCCTCTTCATAAATTTGATAAATCACGAATTACTCCGACTGAAAATGATACGGTGTTCAGAAAGCAATTGATTTGGGGAAATGTACATGACCCCGGAGCAGCTATGCAAGGCGGAGTTGGTGGTCATGCAGGGCTATTTTCTAATGCACTTGACCTAGGAACCCTGATGTACATGCTTATTAATGAAGGACAATATGGTGGTCAGCAATTGCTAAAAAAGGAGATTATTGCAGATTTTACGGCTTGTCAGTATTGCCCTAGAAACAGAAGAGGAGCCGGATTTGACAAGCCCGTTCGTTCGTTAGATGGAGGTCCAACCTGTTCATTAGTTAGCTTGAGTAGTTTTGGTCATAGCGGTTTCACTGGAACTATCACTTGGGCTGATCCAGAACATGACATTGTCTATGTTTTCTTAAGCAACAGAGTATTCCCTGACGCAATGAACTGGAAGATTGTAAAAGAAAACATCCGTACAGATATTCAGGAGGCCATTTATAAAGCCTGTGAAGGTGTGAAATAATAATCACCTTAAAACGACTATAGCCCTAGTGAACGTTTTATCTTTGTATTGATGAAAATTGGAATCGTATTATATCCAACATTTGGAGGCTCAGGTGTTGTTGCAACAGAATTAGGGAAAGCTCTAGCATTGAAAGGACATGAAATTCATTTCATTTCATACAACCAACCCGTAAGGCTAGATCACTTCCACCCTAACATTAGATACCACGAAGTACGACCATTTCATTATCCGCTATTTGATTACCAACCTTATGAATTAGCGCTTACCAGTAAACTAGTGGATGTAACAAGATATGAGGGCTTAGATCTATTGCATGTGCATTATGCTATTCCGCATGCATCTGCAGCTTACTTTGCACAGCAGATATTAAAGACACATAACATTAACATTCCGTTTGTGACTACATTGCATGGCACAGACATCACTTTAGTGGGAAAACACCCATCTTTTGAACCAGTTATTACTTTTTCTATCAATAAGTCAGATGCAGTAACGGTTGTTTCTGAAAGTCTCAAAAAGGACACCTATAAGCACTTTAAAATTGAAAACGGCATTGAAGTGATTCACAATTTTATTGGACATGACTCTTATTGTGAAAGTCCGAAGGCAGAAGACTTAGAGCGAAAGAGAGAGATTGCTCCGAACGGCGAAAAAGTAATTACTCACATGTCAAACTTTAGAAAAGTGAAACGTGTTGAGGATGTTGTTCACATATTCAAGCAGATCAGAGACAAGGTTCCGTCTAAGTTATTGTTGGCGGGAGACGGACCAGAGCGTTATAAAATTGAACAATTGTGCACCGAGTTAGGTGTTTGTTCTGATGTAAACATGGTAGGAAACGTACAATCGGCGCAAGAAATTCACTGTATTAGTGATTTGTTTGTACTGCCTTCAGAAACTGAGAGTTTTGGGCTAGCGGCGCTAGAGGCTCTAGCATCTGGAGTACCTGTAATCTCCTCTAATGCTGGAGGTCTACCAGAAGTCAATAAAGATGGTTATTCTGGTTATTTAAGTAATGTAGGAGATGTGGATAAAATGGCTGCTGATGCCTTAAAAATATTATCAGATGATGACACCTTGAAGAAATTCAAACGTCAGGCATATGAACATTCGCTACTGTTCACGATTGATGAGATACTGCCAAAATACGAGCAGATTTACGATAGGTTATTAAAGAAATTTAATGCTTAATCTTTTTTCACTCTGTCTAAGTGAATCTTAACTGAGAAGAAAACCAAGTCATCAGATACTTCTTCTGAGATGTATCCTAACATATTCTTAGATTTCAATGACATGGTGATAAAACCTAGTCCTGCCCCACCTTTTTGAGACATGATTCCGTTTGAAAGGACATCCATGTAAAGCTCTTTTACTTCACCATTGTCCATTTCGTTCAGCTCATCAATACGTTTGATGATACCTGGAACATTTTCAGCTTTAATTAAATTACCAAAGGTCACCTTATAGTGATCTTCATTTTGCAATACAATTAAAAAAGAGATTTGATTACCGTCTTCGTCACGCTCACCGTGGATACGGATATTTTGCAGTCCTTCGACTAGAATCGAGAACATCCTTTTCACTACCCCCTTCTTGTCACCAGATTCAATCATCATGTCTTCAATACTTGTAGACAATGAATTGACCAAATCCTGTGAAAACTCACCGAAGTGCGAAACGATAATCTTCCCGGAAGCATTTTTGTTATAATCTCCAAAAATCTCCTGAAATCTTGCGTTACACTTCTCAACTACTGGATTTCCTGCCAACATTTTTACGACTAAAGTCTTAATTTTATCTCCGAAAGATATAAAATAAATGATTAATACCCATATTTATACGACAAATTTTACCTTTCGTTATAAAATTATCGAGGGAACCAACTTTTGTTCAATTTGACATTCCCTATTATCTATAGACGCAATATATTTTAGAATATTTTCTTCCGGACTTTAAATGCGTTCAAAAATCATTATATTAAACACATAATTAGAACTGAGTTCATGAGTGAAACAAAATATGATTTAGTAGTAATTGGTGGAGGTCCTGCGGGCTATGCAGCAGCAATGCGTGCTATCGATTATGGAAAAAAAGTTTGTTTGATTGAAAAGTCAAAAGTTGGAGGAGCTGGAGTGTATCATGGGGCCTTATCTTCAAAAACTTTGTGGGAATTATCGCAGCGTGTAAAAAACGTAAATGAAACAATAGTTTCAATTGGTAGAGATAAGTTTGAGCTTTCATGGGATGAGGTAAAAAAGACGTTAGAAGAAGCAGTTTTTGAAAGAAAGTTCCAGTATTCGTGTCATATCAAACTACTCAAAACTAATCGCGCAGATTTGTTTACATATGCTCGTGGTTTTGGTAAAATCATTGACCCAAACACAGTTGAAGTAAGAAAAGAAGATGGAGAAATAGAATCTTACACTACTGATTACATCATTATAGCAACAGGATCAACACCGAGAACATTACCCAATATTGAAGTTGATGAAAAGGTGATTATGACCTCAGATGGTATCGATCAAATTGAAGACTATCCTAAAAGTCTTGTGATTGTAGGAGCCGGAGTGATTGGTTGTGAATACGCCACTATCTTCTCGAATTTCGGGAAGACAAAAGTGTATTTAATTGACCGATCTGATCACATCTTACCATTTGAAGATGATGATATTTCGCGTACTGTTGCCAAAAACTTGGAAAAAAGAGGTGTTAGAATTCACCATAAAGCTTCACTTGAACGCATGGAAATTGTGGACGGAGAAGTTGAATACGAGATTGTATGTGATGGAGAACGAGAAGTAATTCGAGTAGAGAAAGCCCTGTTATCAGTTGGAAGGATTCCTAACCTGAAAGGAATAGGAATGGAAGAGCTAGGATTAGAAATGGGAAAAACAGGCAGACATATTGGTGATGACGATACACAAACCAATGTGCCGAACATCTTTGCTGCAGGGGATGTATCAGGAAGAATTGCCTTGGTTAATATGGGTGAGATTGAAGCAAGACATGCAGTTGAACGTATATTCGGCGGAAAAACAGAACGCTTATCTTATGATAATGTCTGTACCATTATGTTCTTAGAACCTGAAGTAGCTGCGGTTGGATTGAATGAAAAACAATGCATTGAACAAAATATCCCTGTAAAAGTCGTTAAACTAGACTACTCAGTCATGGCACGTGCAATTGCCATGCGAAAAACTCAAGGTTTTTTCAAAATTATTGTGACCAATGATGATGAAATGAAAATTCTAGGAATGCGAGCAGTTGGAGAACATGCTTCTTCGGCAATACAAGCCGTTGCATTGCAAATTAAAACGCAACAAGGAATTCATCAATTGGCAGAATTAGTTCACCCCCACCCTTCTATTGTTGAAGGTGTGCAAGAATGCGTGAGAATGCTTTTGAATAAATCCATCTTCAAATCTTCAGTATTCAAAGATAAACTCGCCTGCTACAGTTTAGTAGACGGTGTTAAAACTCCTTTACAACGCTTATAATGAAACGCATAGCATTCATAACCATAATGTGTTGGGGAGCTATGAGTTTTGCCCAAGGAAAAGACAAGCAATTGATTGGTGATTGGCAGCTATTCGAGATTATTGATAATTTAACTGGTCTTACGGTTCCTATCACCCATAAATCTAGTGATTCAGCAATCTATAAAATACAGTTTGAAGAATCCAAAGTCCGCTACAACATGGAGATTAATAAGTGTGAGAATGAATACTTTGTTTCCAAAGACGGAACGATTGAGTTCAAGTATTTTTCGGCCTGTTCTGAATTTTGTTGTGATGGAGATTTCAGTACCTTGTTAACTTATGATGAAGCGACCAAATATTACATCAAAGAAGGGAGAACATTGATTTTGGTTTCTGAGGATCGTATTTTTTACTTTAAAAAAAGTGATTGAAATATTGTTGTCACACTCTCCTGATAGTTAACGGGATATCAAAATAGGACACAAAATGATTACCCCCCCTATTTATCCTTCGACAAAGCTCAGTGTGACTAGTGAAATTATTCACTTCAACAATCATCAATCGAAAATCTTATATCTGGTCAAACAAATTGAATTCTCAAGTCAGGAATTAACTAATAACCAAATCATCAAATTGGATATCTACTGTATAATCCCATTCAAACAAAAGCTACCTGAAAAGGACTTGTTGGTAGAAATTTGTTGTCCGTTGTCCCAAACTTTTTCAACACCCGTACCAGAAAAATTAGCTCGGATGGGTTTGTAAATTCCTTCGTTGGCTGACAAATCACTCTCTAGCACTTCTAAGTTGGTTTGCGTTGGGCTAAAAGAGGTGGTATCAAGGCTCAATTGAAAAAACAACTCACTGCCGTAATTGAAATTACCTTCTTCTATGACACCTGCAATACCAAATTCAACATCTAAGGTTTGTCCGTTTTGGTTTTCACCATAAATCACAAAACTCGTTTCTTCATTGCCAAACCAATTGTATACGATTGAATAATGCGTTTCATTGGTTAGCTGTAAGGTATGATTAACGCCTTCAACCTCAATTTCAAAAGTGCCAGAGTTCGTTGAACAGCTGGCTGAACTTGAATTAGGTGAATCTTCAGGGACCTCATCTTTATTGCAAGAAATCAATGCTATTGCAGCGAAAATAGATAATAATAGTTGTTTCATCATTCGGGTTTTCATTTAATACTCAAGTAAATAAGTTAGACTGTCTCCAGCGCCAACCGTAAATGTTGTGTCAAAGTAATTTGTTACGCTATTTTTAGTTACCTCCCAATCATAACTGTACTGCCCTGCAGGAATTTCAAAATAATCACCTTCAAACTGAAAACAGCCCATTTGTGTAACTGAGGGACCAATTTCATTTCCAGTTAACCAATCCCTTCGGTATACAATCTTATCTTCAGTATCAATACAACTTGTATTTTCAATAGAAAACTTTAAATACGAGCATTTAGCGTAATTAAAATTAACCAAATTGTTATCCTCATTCTCTAAATAATGAAACGTAACTCCTCCATGGCAAATTCCATCTGGTTGATTAATACTCAAAATATAGCTCCAGTCTTTATGCATTTTCAAGTCAAAAGCTGCATGTCCATTCTCATCTAAAACTCCCTGGTAAACATTGGTTACTTTATCTTGATTCCATGCTGGTCTTGACTGAGCAATGGAAAAAGCCATGCCCGCATAGGCTGAACCATCACCGTTAATGTAATCTTCTGCTTGAATAATTACATTGTGTTTCTTTTTGCAGGAAACAGTAACAATCAATACTAAACAGACGCTCAGGGTTTTTAACTTCAATTTTAATACTCAATTAAATAAGTTAAACTATCTCCTGCAGTTAATACAAATGTATCACTGCCGTAGCTGGTACCACTCGTTCTCTCTACCATCCATTCTATCGTATAATGACCTTCTGGTCTTGAATTATATGACACCGCAGTAGAATAATCAATACATCCTTCTAAATAATCTTCGGGATCCCAATTTTTATCAGCATCTAAGTAGCCAATATATGTATATATTTCTGGATCTGCTGTATAATAATATTTATAACGAAACCTGTCATTTTCATCTTCGCAATTGACATTCACTCTAGGCAAATTCACTTCACTGCACTTTAAATAGTTGAAATTGACGAGATTATTATCCTCATTCTCCAAATAATAAAATGTTATTCCGCCATAACAAATATCATCAGGTTGGTTAATGCTCAATATATAGCTCCAATCTTTGTGCATTTTTAGCTCAAATGCCGCATGGCCATTTTCATCTAAAACTCCTTGGTATACATTGGTCACCTTATCTTTATTCCAAGCTGGTCTTGACTGAGTAATGGAAAATGCCATGCCCGCATAAGCAGAACCATCACCGGTAATGTAATCTTCTGCCTGAATAACAACATTGTATTCCTTTTTACACGAAATCAAGCAAAACGACAATGCGATTATGATAATATACTTCATCATTCTATTATTAGTCTTTCGGTGGTCATTTTCTCACCATTTAAGAGGGTAAGCAAATATAACCCCTTGTTCAAGTCTAGGTCAAATTTATTTATCAATTGATCTACAGTCAGTCGTTTTACCAATTGACCGTCACTAGTATATACGCTAATTACGGCAAAATCGTTTAGTTCAGAAAATTCTACAGTAATATTCCCGGCTGTAGGGTTAGGGTATATTTTATATGATGAGTTTCTCAGTTCTTCTTTGGAGACTTCTTGCTGGTCCTTTTTTTCTCGCTCTTTGGCGGGTGTTGCAACAGTCTGTGAGGATTCATTGAGATTCATTGTGCTGGGTTGATACAAATAACAATCATCATTGATGTAGGCCTTAAAAACACATCCTGCCTGTGCATGGAAACCTTCTTTAATTACCACGCTCTCGTTGGCATGGACTGTAATGTCACCGGTTGACTGAATGATAAAATCACCCGGATCGGTTTTTACCGTTACTTCGCGCCCAATTACCACCGATTGTCTCGCTTTATACCAAGCCTTATATTTGGGCAATACTGTAGGATTGTGATTTTCGCCTATTACTTTGTTTTGAAGGGGCATGTCCCATCCTTCTATCTCATCTGCCAAATAGTCTCTGTACGGATCATAATAAGTTTCGTTAGTGTCTAAATGATCCTCTAACGTTTCTTTAAAGACAATATGGTCCCAATTGAATTCATCCGCAAAAATTGATTCAAATGGAGTTATTTGGAAATGAGTATTAGGGTGTCCTAAATTAGGATATCCATATGTTTCAGAAACAATCTCGTCCCCAGTAAGTTGATCAAAACCAACAATCATTAAATCTTCATCCTGCAAATTGTAATACAAATTGTTATTTGCCCATTCATTATGGTTAATAGCCAAAGAAGAGAAAATGGGTAAAAAACTCATTTCATCATCATAAATTTTGTTTCCTAGAAACGCCCCTCCAGTTTGTAAGATATTTACCGCACCTGTTGGCCAAACATCATAAAATTGGGTTTTATAACCTCCTTGTGCGAGATCTAATTCATATTGATTTTTAAAACTGAATTTTTTCTTGATCACTACAACTAACGGAAATCCCCACCATGTTGTTCCCACGTATGAATCAAACCTATTAAAGGCCGGCTTTATTTCTGTATTAGAATATTCTGATGCCCACAGTTTTCTACTTATAAATCCAAAGTGCCAACTCAGCGGAGTCACAAACCCTCCTGGACCATTTTGCTTGAACAACTCCATCCCGGGTGTCATACCCCAAACTGTCTGATAATTATTATTATAGCTAGCTGTTGCCACTGCAATATTTCTTGTGAAAGATGGAAACGACCTTCTAGTATCATTTGGGTGAGAATACTGATGTATAAAATCATTTTTCACTTCATTTTGAAAATCGAGATGGTCCTGTGTCGGTTCTGCAGAGAACTTCTTATGAAACAAATTGGAATTTGACAATTCAGTTGATTCATAAACACTCTAAAGTCCCATATCAGAAGATGCTTCATCTACTAATGAATTATTTGCTCCCAGAGCCAATAAATTTGTTAGCTTAAAATGACGGTAGACAGATTGTGCATGTAAGGCAATGTTTACTCCATGGTGTGGACTATCAAAGGGGATATAAAGCCTTGTATGATGATGAGGGCCTCCATTTTCCATGTGCTCTTTCTCCATTTTTAACAGTGCGTAACGCGCTTTTTGGCCACCCATACTGTAACCCTGTACTACATTCTCCCAGTCTTCTCCTGGCCAATTTTGAGCTTTAAGATTATTGACATATTTAATAAATTCAGCCAATTCATCTCCCGCTTCTTGTAATGACTTATTACCTGGCTTATCTTTTATGAACAGGATATCATAACCTTGGGCGGTATAAGCATCATACAATCCTCCTATGTTAAACTGATTCCAATATTTATTTAAAGAAAACGGTTGCACTACTGGGCGGTATGCACAGCTTATAATGATTGGTCTTCTTATTTTATTGCCATTTCCACAGCCATATTTAATTCCGACATCATATTTTAAATCATTGCCAGGCAAAGCATCAAAGTCTAACCAAGCATCATCCCAAATATCATAGTTTGATTTATCCAAACTATTGTTTGAATAGGTTGTCAAATAGAAACTCAATAGATCTTCATGCTCAACGCCATCTAAATCGTATTGCACTTTTGCAACAGCAATTGTTGAATCGACCATTCTATCATACTCAATCAAATTATTTTTATCATCAAAAATTTGAAAGCCATTGCCATCTCCTATGTCAATTTGGATTTGTTTCAATACAATATCTTCAGAGCACAAAATAAAGTTCTCGTCATACTTTAAATAACCTGAGGTGTAGCCATTATCTGGATAAAACTCAAGTATTGAGGCCGCTTCAATCAACGCTTTCTTATACAGCAATGAATCTTCAATTAAGGCGTATACTTGACCGTCATTATCTTGAAAATCTTGTCCGTAAACTAAGGTTGTATCAATATAAGAGACATTTTGAAGTGTCAGTGCAAAAGGCTGATACAATTCGCTGTAATTGTAATCATGATAGAAAAAGAAATCTTCTATGCGTTGCCAAAATTCAGGTATCGTAGGAAACAAAGTGGTATCTGAATAAGATATGCTTATTTCAGAAAATAAATTCGCCCAATCTACAGTAGTAAAAGTCTGATTCTTTTTTCCTCTAATCTGCTCAGCCAATATTGGGTCTGTTGACATAGATTTATTTAACAAGGCTCCGTCATAGCCCTGAGGATCTAACAAACCGAACAAATAATCACCAGC
>Ga0189274_100203_pt1 | contig 27952 bp, 24 predicted proteins | sample N5B1minimetaG_FD_130323 | JGI IMG/M metagenome (GOLD analysis project Ga0189274, IMG submission 130323) | Marine microbial communities from the Costa Rica Dome - N5 B1 mini metaG | ecosystem: Environmental > Aquatic > Marine > Oceanic > Photic zone | place: Costa Rica: the Eastern Pacific...
AAATTACGAGCGTCTTGAGAACCTATTTGAAACGTTCAAGCCACAAATCGTGTTCCATGCAGCAGCTTACAAGCATGTTCCATTAATGGAGGATAATCCTTCTGAGGCAATTTTAACAAACGTTCATGGATCGAAAAACTTGGTGGACCTTGCCATGGACCATGAGGTAGAAAAATTTGTTCTCATTAGTACTGATAAAGCGGTGAACCCAACAAATGTGATGGGGACATCAAAGCGAATTGCCGAGATTTACGCACAATCAGCCAATTCAATCTCTAAAACGAAATTTATTACCACTCGATTTGGTAACGTGCTGGGCTCAAACGGCTCTGTTATTCCTTTATTTAAACGTCAAATTGAAGCTGGCGGTCCGTTGACAGTTACTGACAAACGTATCACACGTTATTTCATGACTATACCTGAAGCATGTGCGCTAGTGCTCGAAGCTGAGGCCATGGGTAACGGCAGTGAAATTTTTGTCTTTGATATGGGCGAATCTGTTAAGATTTATGACCTAGCAAAGAAAATGGTTAAGTTGAGTGGTTTAGAGCTTGGGAAAGATATCGAGATTAAAATCACAGGTTTGAGACCAGGTGAAAAACTCTATGAGGAATTGCTAACAAATGAAGAAAACACCTTACCTACGCATCATCCGCAAATTATGATTGCTAAGGTACGTGAGTACAACTTTGAGGAAATATCAGAACACATTTCCACACTTACTTCAATGTTTGCCGACCAAAACAACGAGGAAATCGTTAAGCTGATGAAATGGATTGTTCCTGAATTCAGAAGTAACAATTCAGAATACGAAAAGCTGGATAAATGATTGCTTGCCCCCTTCAAATTAGGTTTGCTGATGTAGATATGGCTGGACACGTTCATAATGCCGTTTACTTACATTATTTTGAATCAGGAAGGATGCACTTTTTTGTGTCACAATTGGGCGAGAATTGGGATTGGCAGAAATACGGTATCATTCTTAAAAAAAATGAAGTAGTCTATCACCAACCTACACAACTCAGTGATCAAATTAAAGTAAATGTTGAGTGCACTCATATCGGCACATCCAGCTTCACATTATCTTATCAAATTTTAGATCACAAAAAAGGACTTATGGCTGAGGGTTCATCTACCCTAGTTTGTTTTGATTACACCATAAATCAAGTTGTCAAGGTACATGAAGGTTTTCTCCCAATGCTTAAAAAGCATTTTTGTTCGCCATCTGAGGCATAATTATTGGATGATTATTTTTAAATTAATCGTCCAACAACAGATCAGATGAAAAACATACTATTCTTAGCAAGCACAATATTCGCATTCAATGCAATTTCACAAGGCGGACTCGGTGACGCCATGATTTCAAAAGAAAAAAAAGAAGTCGTTGCCTTAAAATGTCGAGACACAAGGTTTCGAATGGTCTCAGACTGCGCTGAAACAGTTTATTTTGATGAAGATCAAAATGCTGTTTTTCACAGAAAGTCTGGTAAACCATTTACTGGAGCCTGTAAGGTGTGTCATATCAATGGTAATTTAGAGATGTTTCTCACTTTCCAAGGAGGAAAGCCAGTAGGTCAAGACACTATTTGGTTTGATAATGGTCACCCTAACCTCATCAGATCGCATGATGCCCAGGGTACAGGAAAAGAAGATGGTACGTGGAAGTTATACAGAGAAGATGGCAGTTTGAAATGGGAGAAAACATATGTTATGGGGGCAGAAGATGGAGAATCGCGTTATTACCATCCTGACTCTAGTTTATGGAAAATTGAAAGTTGGAATATGGGAACACTTGACGGAAAAAAGCAAGAGTTCTACAAGAATGGCTCTCCAAAAAAAGAAATCATGTACAAGGATGGTGAATGGAACGGAAAATACATCACCTACTTTGAAAACGGAATGGCGGAGTCTGAGCAAGAGTATAAAATGGGTAAAAAAGAAGGCCTATCAAGATATTACTACGATAACGGCATGCTATTGTACGAAGAGTATCACGAAAATGGATGCAGAGAAGGAGAAACTAGAAGGTTTTATCCTACAGATAGCAGAAAATGGACAGTTGAGAATTATTCCAAAAACCAACGTCATGGTTTATTTGAAGAGTATTATGACAATGAGAAAAATACGATTAAGTATAGAGCAACCTACAAAAAAGGGGCGGTAGTAGAAGAAAAATTCTTTGACGAATTTGGTGACGAAACTGCTCCCCCAAAAGATAATAACAGTCCTTTTGCGACTGGAGATGACAAAAAAGATGCTGAGAATTGGCCTGAATACCCAACTGACGATTGGTTGAAAGAAAGAAAGGTAACGCGAAAGCAATACGATAAGGCAAGAAAAAACTATTTCAAGAACAAGAGTAAACAATCTAAAAACTCTGGCACTAACCAAGGCTGCTAATTAACTCATGGCAAAAAAAACCGTTTTCAAAGAAGGAAAATGGCGTTGTACCCATATCGATTTATCAGGGGAAGATGCCTGTAATCATGAAAATCCTGGGCCGGCATTAAAATGTGAGAAATGCGGTAAACACCGTCCAAAAAACGTTACGTTTTATCTGCCTAAAGATGCCAAAGTAATTACCTCAGAAAATAAGTTGTTTGATGCAAAAGCTGGTGCCGACTGGCAATGCATGTTCTGCAACTACCATAACAAAGCGACTGCAAATACTTGTATTCATTGTGAAAGACCGCGAGAGAAAGAATATGAGGAGTGGATTAATCTTGGTGGAAATCTAGAAGAAAAGACATACGGTGCCAACCAAGCACCTCAACATCAAGCACCCCAAACAGAAACTGAAAAAGAATATGTTCCAGTAAAATCAAGACTCAAAAAATACTTCAAAATAGGTTGGATTGCATTTGCTGCGATTGCCTTAATATGGGTGATTTATAATCAATTTTACGCGACCTCTGATGTCGAAGTAGAAGTCAGTGGTTTTTATTGGGAACGTAGCATAGAAATTGAGGAGTCTGCCATGGTTACTGAAGAGGGATGGGATGTTCCTCCTGGTGGAAAACAAACGAAAAGAGAGAAAAAACAAAGCGGAACAAAAGAAGTCTATGATCATTCTGAGTGGGAAGAAGAACCTATTTATGAACAAGTGCAAGTAGGTACCCAACAGGTTGAGTGCGGAAGTATAGATAAGGGAAATGGCTATTTTGAGACACAATATTGTGATGAACCAATATATGAAGAACAACAAGTTGGCACCAGAGAAGTAGAGGTAAAGATTTATCGGGATGAACCTGTATATGATTATTGGTACACTTATAAAATTAAACGTTGGTCACTGGCTAGAACGGAGCGTGAAAGTGGCAAAGACCACCATGCTATTTGGCCTGAGTATGATTTGAAAAAAGATGAACGTCTTGGTTTAAAATCAGAGGTATACATTGTTTACTTAAAACCTACTACAGATAGCGATTTTGGTACCTTATCGTATGAAGTGTCGCCTACTGATTGGAGTAATAATTATCAATTAGGACAGACATACACTGCCAAAGTCACTAAAAAAGGGAAAGTGAAAGAATTAATCCGTTAGACATGTCATATTGCGAATACTGCACAAAACTAGAACCTTCAAACCTGCATGTGATCTATCATGACACACAATATGGATTTCCAATTTTGGATGATAATGAATTGTTCGGAAGGCTAATTTTGGAAATTAATCAAGCAGGATTATCCTGGAACACCATTCTTCAGAAAAAGGATAATTTTAGGAGAGCATTTGATGGATTTAACATTAAAAAAATTGCTGCTTACGAAATAGCGGACATTGAGCGTTTGTTGGGAGATGCGAGTATTATTCGAAATAAGCTGAAGGTAAATGCTGTCATTCACAATGCAAAACAAATTATACATCTTCAACGGGAATATGGTTCTTTTAAATCTTGGTTAGATCATCAACATCCTCTCACGAAAGATGAATGGGTAAAACTGTTTAAAAAGACTTTCAAATTCACGGGCGGAGAAATCACCAAGGAGTTTTTGATGAGCACTGGATATTTGCCTGGAGCTCATATCGAAAGTTGTCCTGTATATCATGAAATCATTGCACTCAATCCTATGTGGTTAAAAAAATAAAGCCGAACCACGTTTGGTCCGGCATTTATTAGTAAACGATTACTATGAAAAAAAGTCTTAGTATCTAGAGTGGTTAGCTCCATAAGTTTTTATGAATGGGTTTGGAGCCACAAATCTTAAGCTAAATTCAATTCCACCGCGGGTGTTGGTGACTTGCTTTAAGTTTGAAGTGTTAATATCATAGCTTACTCCAAATCCCCATCCTGCATATTCCAATAGTATTTTTGCGGTTACAGCATCTTTTGCCCTTAGATAAGCTCCCCAGTAAAAAGCTGCTCCGTTTTTAAAACCTGTAAATTTTGAATCTTGCGCCAACAGATGACGTAGCATGGTTCCGACATAAATTTCTTGTGCAGGACCTTGACGATAATACATAAAGCCCGGACATAACGCCATTTTAGAAGACTCTGCCATTGAAATGACACCATTACCATGAGCAACAATTCTCATTGGTAAACGCTCATCAGTTCCTATGTAGGAATACTTCGGTCTGTTGACATGCATTACTGCAAATCCTAAATTAAAATTGAGATCGTGATTATCAGTAACTTTAATATCTCCACCAGTGTTATTGTAAACCCAAGTCATACCGGCGCTTACATCAAATTTTGTAAATGAGGTTTGCCCAACTTGCCCTCCAGGGAGAGAAGAGTTGTAGTCATAACCATCATACTGTGTTGCCCATTGTAAGCCAGTAAAATCAATCGATCGTTGAAAATACCCAACTTGCATACCGGCCCCTAAGGTGTGGTAATTATCTAACTTTAAATGGTAAGCCAGAGAAAAGTTTCCGTGTCCTGTTCCCATATTTGAATCACCGGCTTTATCCGAGAAAAAATTGACTCCTCCAGCTAAATACCCCGAACTTGTTCGCTTTTTATCAAAACGCATATGATAGCCCAGCGCAAATGTTTTGTATGGCGCACCCACTGTTCTCCACTGGTCTTTGTAATTGATGTTCGCCTCTAATCCATATACTGCTCCGGCCATTGCTGGGTTCTGCTGTAACGGATTCATATAGAATTGTGAAAAATGGATGTCTTGCCCTTTTGCGAATGAGACCGACAATATTGCTATAATGGTAACTAATTTATTCATGACTTCTCATTTTAAGGTTATCGAACTAAGCTTATGTTTCCGCTTTTGTGAATCTCTTCACCATTGGCAAGAGTTGCATCAAGTATGTACACGAAAACTGCTGTGCTCATAGGTTTTCCATTTCGCTTGTGCGTTCCATCCCAGCATTCGCCTTGATCAAAAGTCTCAAATACCAGTTCACCCCATCTGTCATAGATTCTAAAATGAAGCTGAACAACACATCCTCCTAAAACACATTCAAGACTGTTATCATCTCCACTTTGAGGCGTAAATACATTAGGTACATATAAGTCTCCACAATCAAGATTTACCAAGATTTTCACGCAAGCAGTGTCCATGCAGCCATTCTCTATAACTGTCACACAATAATCTGTGCTTTCTAAAGGACTGGCAATTGGGTCAGGACAATCTGAGCAACTCAAGTCGGTATCTGGAGTCCAAGAGTAGATACTTCCGCCCGTTGCGTTCATCTGAACTGAGCTTCCGTAATTGATCCAATATGGGCCATCAGTATCTGCGGTTGGAACCGCATTAACAATGACATCCATGGTAGCATCACCTCCACATGAACCAGCTACTGAATAAGTAATGGAATGAGTCCCAACACCAGCTGTTGCAGGAGAGAAAGTCCCTAAGTTCGGATCCGTAATTCCTGTTCCTGACCAAGTTCCTCCGGCAGGAGATCCTGCTAAGTCTATTGGCATATCATATGTACAGAACGGACCTGCTTGTACTATTGAAACAGCAGGAGCTGATGAAATCGTGATGGTTGTAGATTGAACGTCAGGGCAAGCACCGTTCGTTGTATAAGTAACGTTATAAGTGCCTGCAGATGTAGTTCCTAAATCAATTTCTCCAGTAGTAGGATTAATTGTACCGCCATTATCAATGCTAAACGTTCCTCCTACAGTTCCTGTTACGTTCGCTATCGGATTTGCCTCTGAAGTACAGAAGGTAGCACTATTGTAGTTAAAAGACGCATCATCTGTTGGATTCACTACAATATCAATGTTATCGGTCGATCCACAAGATCCTGCAATCGTGTATGTAATGGTATGTGTTCCAGCTCCCGCTACTGCTGGATCAAATGTTCCCAGGTTTACGTCTGTGATTCCAGTACCTGACCATGTCCCTCCTCCATCAACGGCAGATAGATTAATGGCTGCATCTGTTTCACACAAAGGACCTGCCGCCGAAATTGTGGCATCAAGTGCATTTGATATTGTAATGTCTTGTGTTGTAGAAGCTGGACAAGCACCTGTAGTTTGGTAGGTTACTGTAAATGTGCCAGTTCCAGAAGCGTCTAAGTCAATTGTTCCATCAGTAGCATTAATTACACCCGGAGCAGAAATTGTGAAGTTCCCACCAGCTGTACCTGTTACATTTGCAATAGGATCAGTATCTGATACACAGAATGAAGTTGGATTGTAGTTAAAAGTAGCATCATCTGCACCATTCACTACGATATCTATATTATCAGTATCTCCACAAGATCCTGATATAGTATAAGTAATGGTGTGTGTGCCGGCTCCTGCTGTTGCAGGATCAAAGGTTCCTGCATTCACATCTGTGATTCCATTACCTGACCAAACTCCACCTGCATCTGCTGCTGATAAATTGATAGCTGCATCTGTTTCACAAAATGGTCCTGCTGCTGTTATGGTTGCATCTGCACCATTTGTTAAGTTTACAGTTTGCGTAGCCACTGTTGGACATGGACCATTCGTGGTATATGTAATATTGTACGTTCCTGCTCCTGAAGCGGTGATATCAATCTCGCCAGTTGTGGCATTAATTACTCCAGCATTATCAATTGCAAATGTTCCGCCAGCTAATCCAGAAATTGTTGGTGTTGGATTTGGATCTGTTAAACAATATGAAGATGCAGAATAGGCGAAAGTTGAGTCGTCCCCCGCATTTATTGTAATGTCAATGTTATCAGCATCACCACAAGAACCTGAAATCGTATAAGTAATGTTGTGAGTTCCTGCACCTGCTGCAGCCGCATCAAATGTTCCGGCATTTACATCTGTAATTCCTGGGCCTGCCCATACTCCACCGCCATCTACTGCTGAAAGGTTAAAGGCAGGTTCATTCGAACAGAAAGGGCCTACGGCAGTAATGGTTGCATCTGCACCGTTTGTTAAAGTAACCGATTCAGTTGCCACCGTAGGACAAGGACCATTTGTTGTGTAGGTAATGTTATACGTACCTGCTCCCGAACCTGTGATATCAATTTCACCGCTTGTAGCATTGATTACTCCCCCATTGCCAATTGCAAATGTTCCACCTGCTAATCCAGAAATGGTTGGTGTAGGATTTGCATCAGTCAAACAATAAGATGAAGCCGAATACGCAAAAGTTGAATCATCTCCCGCATTGATCACTATATTAATGTTATCTGTATCACCACAAGATCCTGAAATAGTATAGGTGATGTTATGAGTTCCAGCTCCCGCTGCAGCCGCATCAAACGTTCCAGCATTAACATCTGTAATTCCTGGTCCAGCCCATACTCCCCCACCGTCAACAGCAGAAAGGTTGAAAGCAGGTTCATTGGTACAGAAAGGCCCTACTGGTGTTATAGTTGCGTCAGCACCATTTGTAATGGTGATCGCAAATGTGGTGTTGTTTGGACATGTACCATTAGTTTGATAGGTAATCGTATAACTGCCTACTCCACTAGCATCCAAATCAATCGCACCAGTGGTCGCATTGATTGTCCCTCCATTATCGATACTGAAAGTACCTCCACCTAATCCAGTCACAGTTGGTGTAGGATCTGTATCTGTTAAACAATAAGAAGCGTTGGGATATGTAAAAGATGGATCATCTAATGCAGTTACTACAATATCTTCAGTATCATTACTCCCGCAGGTCAATGAATAGGTAATGGTATGTGTACCAGGACCAGCCGTTGCAGGATCAAATGTACCCGCATTGATATCAGTAATACCTGTTCCAGACCAAGTTCCTTCGGCATCCACAGCAGTTTAGTTAACAGAAGCCGCATTCTCACAGAATGGACCAGCTGGTGAAATGGTAGGATCACATGATGATGAGCAAGCTGGAAGGTTGTTAATATCCGTAATCACTAAGTTTGAACCAAGTGCATCTGTCACTTGAATTGGGTAAGAGGGTGGCGTCACTGTTGTACCGGTTCCAAAATTTTGCCAAGATGTAACGTTGACAGCACATCCTGGAGGAAAATTACATCCTACAATACAACCACTACAATCTTGAGTTGTCACTTCCTCATCCCAAGTATATGGTCCAGTTCCAGAAGTCACTGTAATGTCTCCATTCGTCTCAGCACAAGCTGTTAAGTTGACGCATGGATCTACCACAACCTCAATTTCATCTGTTCCACAAGTTAAAGTATACGTAATCGTAAATGTTCCTGCACCAGACACGTTAGGATCAAAGGTCCCTGCATTCACATCAGTAATACCAGTACCAGAAAAAGTTCCTCCACCTGTTGTAGTAACCAAATTCACAGAAGGGTCGGTTGCACAAAGTGTATCTTGCGGACAAATATTCGCATCACAACAAATGAGCGAGTACTGCGCGCAGGCCCCAAGAGCTGCTGATTGAATTTTACCATTTCTATTGGTTGAACCATTATCTTGCTCAGCACCAACGGCTAGAACTTCACCGTTACTGTTTACCGAGACGTCATAGACAGAAAAGTTTGTGATGGTCTCTGAAATAAAGTTAAGGTTCGCATCAAACTTGACCACTCTATTATCAGAACCAGCATATACATTCCCGCAATCATCCACTGACAGTCCGGAACAATGAACAACTAGATCTCCAAGAACTGTATTTGCAGAACCTCCTGGTAGGGCTACCGAGTTAATTAAGGCTCCTGTAGTTAAGTTTCGTTGGTGAATTTCGTCTCCTGCATGTGTATACAAGAAGTTATCATTGGCAACGAGGGCTTTTAACCCACCCCCATTCTGCGTTTCAGGCAAGTAGTTTTCACATTTATACCCCAAATGATGACCATTATCCACCTCAAAATAAGGATCGTCTGTAGGGCATGCTCCTATATTTTGATTAATTGCTCCTACCTGATCGTGTGTCAAATAGATGTACTTCGCATTTTTTGATGAAGAAATTGAACGCACCTCAATTGGTGTAAATCCTCCACCCTGTGCTCCTACTTCAACTGAGTTAAGAACGTTCCCGTTATTGATATCAATATCGTAAATCATAGCTTGAAAACTCAATAAGGCTCCGCCAGTACCTCCAACAATTAACTTAGTCTTATCGCAATTAAAAGTAATAGACCAATACTCGGTATTCAAACCTGTACCGTTATTGTGCCATACCATATTACCCGCATTGTCAACACGCTCTATTTCAGGAGAAGTTCCTGAAGTAACATAAGATGTTCCTGCATCATCTGTAGCTAGGGTTCCCAACCACACTGAATTAGTATCCCAAGGAGTAACGTAAGTCCATAATAAAGCACCAGCAGCACTATACTTACGTAACTCCATAGGAGTTTCTCCACCGATTGTATAGACATTTCCAGCTCCGTCCGTCTCTACTTCCCATACTGCACTTGAGGTGGTGAAGTTGGGTGAAATCACCCATGGGTCGATAATTAGTTTTTCAGACGTATTATAATCTTCAATATCAAAAGTCAAGATGTTATTTTCAAAAGAGTAAGATGAGGCCACCTCTTGTTTTGAATTTTCCAGATAGGTATATGGAGCATGTTCTTGAATGCTGGCTAATGAAGTTGAAATATCTAATCCTCCATCTTGGTTCAGCTGTATATCTATTTTTTCATCTAGTGTGTTAGTGTGCTCAGTTTTATAAGCTAGTTTTATTTGAGATGGATCAGCACCTGGATGTAGGATAAATGAATATTTCACTCCCCCATCAGGATGTAAAACATATTCTAAATCGATCTGATCATACAAGTTTTTGTAGGTGATTTTCTCAAAACCAGAAATACCAGGGATGTTCTTTGTTACATCTCTGGCGCCATCTCTAACCGCATAACTGTAATAATTTTCTTTAGGTTGTTCGGCAATGATTTCAACCTGTTCATTTGCTCCGACCCAGGTAACATGAATAAGCTCAGAAATATTTATTCTTTTTGGCTGTGAATGATCCCCTTTCTTATAAGCAGGGTTTTTAATGATTTTATCAAATCGATAGGTCAACCCCTTTTCAGTAAAGAAGATATAAAAAGGGTTTTCGTTGATGGCATACTTGATTGGATTCTTCTGCCAGTTACGTCCATCAAATTGTCCTAGATTTTGAATGAATGCTCTGTCTTGGGTTAAATCAAAGTCAATTGTTTGTACAGAATTTTGCCCAAAAACTGTGATGACACTTAATAAAATTGAGGTTAAAAGTGTGATGCGTTTCATGGATTTAAACGTTTAGTTCAGCCAAATGTATGATGCATGCACAGCAAAAAAAAGAGGGGAACCCCCTCAATTTCACATTTGTGTTATTTTTCAAACAGTAAGTTTGCAAACTGTTAACACAAAAAAAGCCCAACGATTAGTTGAGCTTTTAAATAGACCCAACCCTTGAGTCAAAATTTAAACCGAAATGAAAATGAATTTACATTTCTATATGTCTTCTTTCTTTTCAGGTAACCTTTAGACTAAAAAAAAGTCTTTCCTTCAGCCACCATTCTTCTCAATAGCACTGATGGTCGGTATCTGTCTTCACCATAATCATGATGCAGCTTTTCTAAGGCACTGAGTACATTTTGCAAACCAATTTCATTGGCCCAAGTGAGCAATCCTTTTGGATAATTCACACCTTTTGTCATAGCTAAATCTACATCTTCTTCAGAGGCGATATTTAAAAATACGGCATCAATGGCTTCATTAATCAGCATCACCAAAACTCTGTTCAGAATAACTTGTCCTAGCACTTCATCTTTATTTGGTTCGGGCATTTCAGCACCATCTGCATAACTGTAATATCCTCTTCCTGATTTTCTCCCATACCATCCTGCTTCACTGTGCCTTTTCTGAGTGAATGAAGGCTTATATCTTGGATCATAATAAAATGCAGCAAAGACGGTTTCTGTAACCGTGTAGTTGACGTCATTCCCAATGTAATCCATTAAGGTGAATGGCCCCATTCTAAAACCTCCTAATTCTGTCATAGCCCAATCAATTGTGGCAAAATCGGCAACTCCCTCTTCATAAATTCTTAGCGCTTCTCCGTAAAAAGGTCTAGCCACTCTGTTCACAATGAAACCTGGAGTATCTTTTGCCAACACTGTTACTTTTTTCCATGAATCAATTAATTCTTTTGATTTATTGGTTACCTCTGTAGAGGTTTGAACAGCTGGAATAATCTCTACCAAAGGCATTAATGGTGCTGGGTTAAAAAAATGAATTCCAATTACTCGGTGGTCATGTTCACAAGCTGCAGCAATGGAAGCCACTGAAAGTGAAGATGTATTTGTTGCTAGAATACAGTGTTCATCCACAATAGACTCAAAATTCGCAAACACCTTCTTTTTGATGTCTAAATTCTCAACAATTGCTTCAATAATCATCCCTGAACCTGCAAAGTCATTTTGGTCAGTTGTATAAGCAATTTTTCCTTGAATGGAAGAAGCTTGCTCTTCTGTTAACTTCCCTTTTTCAACCAATCTTGCCATAATTTTGGCAAGTTTCGCCTTAGCTGTTTCTAGCTGTGCTTGATTCGTATCAGCTAAAACCACATCATGTCCTGACTGAGCTGCGACTTGCGCAATTCCAGATCCCATTGAACCTGCTCCTAATATTGAAATTTTCATCATTCTTATTCTCCTTTAAACTCTGGTTTTCTTTTTTCTAAAAATGCTGCAACGCCCTCGTTGTAATCATGAGTTCCGCCTGCAATCGTTTGGAGCTCTTCTTCTACCTTTAACTGTGTAGTTAAATCTGAAATCATAGATAAGTTCAATGCGCGTTTGGTCAATCCGATTCCTTTGGTAGGCATATTGGCTAACTTAGCCGCAATCTTCATTGATTCTTCTGCAAAACTCTCATCTTCAAAAGCTTTGTAGATCATCCCCATCTCTTCAGCTTCTTTTGCTCCAACCTTATCACCCAACATCATCAATGCAGATGCCCTTTGAAAACCAACTAAACGTGGCAAGGTAAAAGTTCCACCTGAGTCAGGAATCAAACCAATTTTACTGAACGCTTGAATAAAACTCGCGGAAGCAGTTGCCACACAAATATCACAAGCTAAAGCAATGTTAGCGCCAGCTCCAGCGGCAACACCATTTACGGCACCAATTATTGGTTTTTCAATATTTCTAATTCGTTCAATAATTGGGTTATAATGATCTTTGACAATTGAAGTCAATTCTGGACCATTAGGGTCAGTTACTTCTTGCAAATCTTGACCTGCGCAAAATGCTTTTCCTTCTCCGATAATATAAATCGCACGTACCTCATCATTACTTTCGCATTCATCTAATCTATTCTGTAACGCTAGTGCCATTTCTTTATTGAAAGAATTAAACACGTTTGGACGATTTAACTTGATAACAGCAACTTTATCTTTTATTTCAAATTCAATAGAACTCATTTTCAAAATTTTTGCTTAAAAATAATGGTTATGATTTGATTGCTCTTGTTCAATTTGGTAGATTTATCCACATATACCTATCACTATGAAAGAAATCGTCCTTATCACAGGAGCAACAGCAGGTTTTGGAAAAGCCTGCGCAGAGAAATTTGCAGAAAATGGCCACGACCTTATTCTAACTGGTAGAAGAGATGATCGGCTACAGCAATTGAAAAAGCGTCTAGAAATCGAACAAGGGATTGAGGTTCTAACAGTTTCTTTTGATGTTAGAAGAGAAAAAGAAGTGAACAACCATTTAGGTGAATTACCAAAAAAATGGAGAAAGGTTGGTATTTTGATTAACAATGCGGGACTTGCTAGCGGACTAGATTTTATTCAAGATGGTGACACGGATGACTGGGACAAAATGATTGATACGAATGTGAAAGGACTATTGTACGTATCGAGAGCAGTTATTCCGTACATGATTGAGCGCAAAAAAGGTCACATTATCAATATCGGTTCAACTGCAGGAAAAGAAGTGTATCCAAAAGGGAATGTATACTGTGCTTCAAAACATGCTGTGGATGCCATTACAAAGGGAATGCGTCTAGATTTACTAGAACATGGCATTAAGGTGACGCAAATAGCTCCTGGTGCTGCAGACACAGAGTTTTCAACGGTCAGATTTCATGGTGATAAGAAAAAAGCCAAATCAGTTTATAAAGGCTATCAACCCATGCAAGCTGAAGACATTGCGGAGGTTACTTATTATACCACTACCCTACCAAAACACCTTTGTATCAATGATGTCGTCATGACATCAGTTGCTCAGGCCAACAGCTATGTATTTCACAAAGAATAGATTAGCGTAAATGTTAAAAAGCGATTTGTTTTGGGTGGTGTGCGGTTATTTCATACTTTTGAACTAAATCTATCATTATGAAGTTTCTGAGCACACTCTTTTTTCTAAGTCTGACCGTTATCGGACTTGCTCAATCGGATAATTTTGAAGGAAAAGTTACTTTTTCATACAGTTATGAAGGAGCAGATATAGAAGCCTACAAACCTTATTTACAAACACAAAGTGTTTATTATTTCAAAGGCAAAGATGTTCGATTTGAAATGGTTGGCGGCATGTCTTCTATGCTCGGATATACGTTGATGGACGGAGATGAGCGTATTGCATACAACGTGAATGATTTGCAGAAGAAAGCTTTTATCATGGACCGCGATACTTCGGACAATCAATCAATTGAATCTGATCCCAATATTGACATTACTGCTACCGGTGAAACAGAGTCTATTTTAAACTACAGCTGCAAGAAATACAAGATTTACGACAAAGAAGAAGAAACTACGATTTTTGTTTGGCTAACCACTGACATCAGCTTTACAAATCCTGAGGAGTACGGTGGAGCAGCTGCTGGAATCTTCTTTCCTGGCGTAGATGGAGTTATGTTAAAAATGCAGGCCGAGACAGATATGGGTAACGGACAAATGTTGAAAGTTACTCAAACGGTGTCTGAAATTACACAAGCCGTTCAAGATGCTAGTTTATTTGAAATTCCTGCAGATTACGAAATCAAAGAATTTGACCCAGCAGAGATGTTTGGGGCAGGATCTCAAGGCTACTAAAAATCATCATCCCAAATCATTGTGCGCTCAACACGGTAGATTGCACAACGAAATGGGAATCAGATTTACCTCATCATCTTGTTTGACGCTAATCACAAGATGAATCACCATGTAATTTTATCCACCATAAACAGTTTTGGCAGCATCCACCAACTGTATAAACTGTGCACGGTATCCATTTTTATCAGCTCCTTTTGACTGTTCAGCCATTTTAATAACTTGATCAAAATTGAGGTTTCCTTTGTATTCTGAATCTCTAAGTAGCATCCCAAAACCAGCTACTGCTGCTGAGAAGTTGAAGTTGTTCGAGTTATTCGTATCAATCTTGTTGGGTAATACCCGCTCAATTAACTTACTCTTATCACCATCTGGTGCTTTGTATCTGAATTTTACGGTTAACATCTCGTCTGCCATACCTCCTTTAATTTCATTGTTTTGATATTTCAGGTCGTCAATGTTAACTCCTGAACCTTGTCCTTTCAAAACCACTTCATACAAAGCAGTCACCGAGTGTCCTGCACCAATTTCACCAGCATCTTTGGTATCATCATTAAAGTCTTCATCATTCAACAAACGATTTTCATATCCAATCAAACGATAAGACTCTATAACTTCTGGGTTAAATTCAACTTGAATTTTTACATCTTTTGCAATGGTCAATAAAGTTGCCCCCATCTCAGTCACCAATACCTTCTTTGCCTCTAATAGGTTGTCGATATAGGCATAATTACCGTTCCCTTTATCTGCTAAAATTTCCATTTTGGAATCTTTATAATTCCCCATTCCAAAACCTAAACACGTCAAGAAAATACCTGATTCGCGTTCTTTTACAATCAATTCTTCCATGGCAGAATTAGAACTCATGCCGATATTGAAATCTCCATCAGTAGCTAGAATCACGCGGTTATTGCCGCCTTTAATGAAGTTTTCTTGAGCTGTTTTATAAGCTAACTTGATTCCGGCTCCTCCAGCTGTAGACCCTCCCGCATTCAATTTTTCCAAGGCTTCCATAATTGTAGTTCCATCAGATCCTTTGGTAGGCTCTAAAACAACACCTGCCGCACCTGCATACACCACAATAGAAACACGGTCTCGATCTGTTAATTCATTCACTAACAATGAAAATGATTTCTTTAACAAGGGAAGTTTGTTGGGAGCGCTCATTGATCCAGAAACATCCAGTAAAAAGACCAAGTTACTCGGAGGCAAGTCTGACTTATCAATTCTTTTGCCTTGCAATCCAACGTGTACCAATTTGTTCTCACTCCAAGGACATTCCCCTATTTCTGTTGTAATTGAAAAGGGATGATTGTCAATAGGATCAGCATAATCGTAGTTGAAATAATTAATCATTTCTTCAACACGAACAGCTCCTTTATCAGGTTTTGTGCCGTTTAGGATGAATCTTCTCACATTGGAGTATGAAGCAGCATCCACATCTACTGAAAAGGTAGACAAAGGGTTTACCTTCACTGCTTTGAACACATTTTCATTGATGACATCATATGATTCTGTGTTATGAACTGGTTGATCTTTTCTATGATAATAGCCTCCCGCAACAGTAGAATTCGCAGTTGTAGAAAGCATTTTGCGGCTTTCTTTCACCTTGTAAATTCTATTATCGTTTGTAGTCGGAGCGACCTCAACGTCTTCTACTTCCAATACATCTGGCGAATCAACAATGACAACTGTTGTAAATCTGATATCTCTTGTAGTCGTTTTACCTGCAGAAACAGCAACCGTTCTTCTGAAAGTTTCAAAACCAGGATAAGTGGCTTTCAATTTGTAACTACCTGGCTTCAGATTAGTAAATACAAAATGTCCTAAAGAATCTGATTTGATACTCTTAGAATAATTCAGGTCTGCCGCGTCTAACTTAATGAGAACTCCAGCCAAAAGATTCGACTTTTTTCCAGAATAGGCATCTCCTGTAATGGTTCCAGTTTTGAGTTGGGCAAAACTGTTTCCTCCAATCAACACCAAAAATACGGTGAGAATAAAGAGTGATTTTTTGTTTATTGCGTTCATAATATTCGGTTTTGTTATTGCATAAAACCGAATACTATTTAGGTTCATTTTTTTTTCAAATTTCCTTCAAAACCTGTGGTTTTATCGACTCTATAAAAGAAGAAATCGATCTTTCTGCTCCTATATGCCTTAAAAAGGCAGATCCAATTATACCCCCATTAAAATATTTACTAGCAAAATCAAAGGTTGCGGCATCATGAATGCCAAATCCCATGAGAATTGGCACTTCTATTTTACGATTAAATAATTTCAGTGCATCTTCTTCTTGCTGTTGATTAATTCCGGTAGTTTTTCCGGTAGTAGAAGCCACGGAAACATAATACAAAAAAGTCTCTGTTTGATTCACCAAACGCATCAATCGATCGATTGGAGTTTTTGGTGTAAATAGGAATGAGAGTGGCAATTCTGCTTGCTGAAAATATTTTTTATATTCTCGTTCATAATCTTCTATGGTAAGATCTGGAATAATGATTCCATCCGCGCCGGCATCTTTTGCCTGGCTGAGAAATCGTTCAATACCATACCTAAAGATTGGATTGAAATACCCCATTAAAACAATTGGAATTTGCGAGTGCTGACGAATTTCTTTCAATTGAGTCAACAACAAGTCAATGCTCATTCCATTTTTAAGAGCAACTTCACTCGTTTTCTGAATGGTTTCTCCATCTGCCAATGGATCTGAAAATGGAATTCCTAGTTCAATTAAATCTACCCCCGATTTATCCAACTCAACAACAGCATCTACAGTGCTATTCAATTGAGGATAACCTGCTGTTAAAAAGATAGAGCAAATCCCTTTTTCTTTTCGTTCGAATAATGATTTAATGCGATTCATAGCTTATTCATATAAGTGGTCAGGTCTTTATCTCCTCTACCCGACAAATTAATAACTACTGTTTCTCCTTCAAAAGATTTTTTATTCAATACTGCTAAAGCATGTGCAGATTCTAATGCTGGGATTATTCCTTCTTCTTTGCTCAGATCGAATGCTGCATTAAGAGCTTCTTGATCAGTTACTGCAATCACCTCAGCGCGTTCTGAGACAATCAAATGTGCATGAAGTGGACCTATTCCAGGATAATCAAGTCCAGCCGAAATAGAATGCGGTTCAACAATCTGCCCATCCTCTGTTTGCATTAATAAACTTTTTGATCCATGAATGACACCTGCTGTTCCCAAAATTGAGGTTGCAGCAGATTTACCCGAATCTACTCCTAAGCCAGCTGCTTCAGCAATGATAAGTTTTACAGATTCATTTTCTAAATCATGATAAAATGCACCGGCTGCATTGGATCCACCTCCTACACAAGCAATGATTACATCAGCATCAGGACTACCTGTTTTAATCTCGAGTTGGGCTTTCATTTCTTCAGAGATTATCGATTGAAAATAAGCCACCATTTCAGGGTAAGGTGCAGGTCCGACAACTGAGCCAATGATGTAAAAGGTCTCTGGATTATTAATCCAAAAGCGAATCGCTTCGTTCGTAGCGTCTTTTAGTGTTTTACTTCCTGAACTTGCAGGTATCACCTCTGCCCCCAACATCTTCATTCTAGCCACATTTGGAGCTTGACGCTCGATATCCTTCTCGCCCATAAATACTTTACAAGGCAGCCCCATTAAAGCACAGACAGTTGCTGTTGCAACGCCATGTTGTCCAGCACCAGTTTCTGCAATAATCTCGGTTTTTCCCATGCGCTTGGCTAATAAAATTTGACCAATCGTATTGTTAATTTTATGGGCGCCGGTATGATTTAAATCTTCTCTTTTAAGATATATATGGGCTTTATACTTTTTAGACAAACGTTCTGCGAAGTACAATGGCGTTGGTCTACCCACATAATCTTTTAGCAAGGATTTAAATTCGGTTTGAAAACTGTCATCAGATTGAATCTCTTTGAAAGCTATTTTTAATTCCTCTACTGGAGGTTGTAATAATTCTGGGATAAAGGCACCACCAAATTTGCCGTAGTAACCATACTCATCAACTTGATATTTTGTGTTCATCTTAATTGCGTTAAAAATTCTTGAATAAGACTTGTATTTTTTTCGCCCGGAGCCGTCTCAAATCTACTGTTGACATCAATTCCTGCAAATTGAGGATGATTGATTTGGGTGATTGCACTCACATCTTCCGGACCTATTCCTCCACTCAATAAGAAGGGAACTTCACCACTATAATCATTGAGAATATCCCAGTTAAACTTGATTCCATTGCCGCCTCTGTGTTTACCTTTTGTATCGAACAATAAGTAATGCGCGTCAGGAAAATTGACTCTTGAAAAATTCGTCTGCTCATCAATTGAAACGGCCTTAATTACGGTATAGTCTTGAGCTAATTTTTGGATTAAATTGTTGTCTTCGTCTCCATGTAATTGGATCGTATCTAGCTGAAAAAGCTCGGCTTTCGCTCGAATAAAATACTCTGGTGAATTGACAAATACACCCACTTTTCTTTTTTTAATTTGAGCTAGCTCCTGCATAAAATCACTCTTGTATTTTAAGAACCTAGGCGAACTCTCAGCAAAAATAAAACCCAGCATATCCACTGAAGTTTCAGAAAGAAACTCCAAGTCTTTCGTTCTTGTTAACCCGCACACTTTAGTAAGCATTTTTCATCAATTTTAAGTGGTTAATTTCTGTGATCATATCGTCTATGAGTCCCTCGGTATTTAACAAGCTTTCGCCTATCAAGCAACCATCAAATCCTATGTCATACATGTATTTCAACTCTGCCGGTTGATGGATTCCGCTTTCTGTTATTTTCACTGCGTTAAAAGGCAGGTGTCTTAACATGCGTTCGGATGTTTCTAATGTAGTTTCTAATGTATCTAGATTGCGATTGTTAACACCTATAATGTCAACACCATCATTCAATTTTTCTAATTCATTTTCAGCATGAAATTCCATCAAGACTTCCAGGCCAATTGAATTTGCGATAGTTGTTAGATGTGTGGCATGATAGTTATCCAAAACTGCGGCGATAAGTAAGACTGCATCTGCTCCATGTGCTTTCGCCTCAAACAATTGATACTCATCAATAATAAACTCTTTTCTCAAGATTGGGCGTTGTGTTATATTTCGGGCTGCAACTAAATCTGATATGGTCCCGCCAAAGAATTTGAAATCAGTTAAAATGGAACATCCACTTACACCGGCAGACTCATATTTCTGGATAACTTCATTCAGTTCTCTACCGTTGAATAATCCAGCAGAAGGTGATTTTCGTTTAAATTCTGCAATTACCCCGTTTCCGTTCAAGATGGATGATTTTAATGAATTCACTGGACGTTGAAAAAGTTCATAGCCTGTCAATTCTTCTGTAGAGACTCGAGCCTTGCGTTCTGTTACTTCTTTCCTTTTATGATTTATGATTTGATCTAAAATGTTCATGACAATACTATTTTTCGATTCTGTTTCAGTTGTTTAAGGTGGGTGTAGTTCTCAGCAGCAACACCTGATTTAATGGTATCAAATGCCTCTGAGATACATGATTCGATCGATTCTTCTGGTTTGAAACAGTGAATTCCCAAACCAGCATTGACCGCCACCACTTGCATTTGTTCTTTTGTGGCATTCCCCCTTAGAACATTATTGAAAATTTCTAGGGACTTTTCAATAGAGCCGCCACTTTCTATACTTTTTGGAGGAAGAATGCTTTGACCTAATTCGTCAGGAAATTTCGTTTGTGTTGAAGAGGGATCTGCAATTTTAAAAGCAGCTGTGCAGCTCACTTCATCATATCCATCAATGTTGTGAACCACCTTAAAGTGCTCTCGCTCAGAACGGAGAATATCAGCATAAACTCTCAGTAGCTGGAGATCATAGACTCCAGTCAATTGGTATTTTGGCTGAGCCGGATTCACCAAGGGACCTAAGTAGTTGAAAAAAGTTCGAATACCTAATTGTTTTCTGATAGATGCCACGTTTTTAAGCGCTGGATGAAAAAGCGGGGCATGCAAAAACGTGATATTACATTGCTCCAATTCCTCATTCAGGATGTCGTCTTGCGTGGTAAATTCATAACCGCTTTTTTCTAGTATTGAACTTGACCCTACCAAACTTGAAACCCCATAATTACCATGTTTAATCACCTTATAGCCACTTGCGGCAATGATTAAAGCAGATAAAGTAGAAATGTTGAATGTATCTTTCGCGTCACCTCCGGTTCCGCAGACATCAATGGCTTCATTTGTATAAAGCTGTGGCTTTACCGCCAGATCTAACAAGGCTTTTCGAAAGCCTTGAATTTCATCCACTGCAATCTCTCTCATTTTTAAAGCTGAAATCGCTGCCACAATCTCGACTTCTGAAGCTTGAGCTGTAGCTATTAACTCCAATAAATTCTTCGCTTCATCTTGAGTTAAAGGATGATGATCAAATAGCTTTTTCAGTAATTCTTTCATTTTTAATCTCTTTTATAAATCCTAAATAATTTGAAATGATTTGATTCCCGTTTGGCGTCAGTACACTCTCTGGATGAAATTGACATCCAAACACAGGATAATCTATATGTCTCAATGCCATGACCTCATCATCTTGAGTTTTAGCAATCACTTTGATTTGATTACCAATGGTTTTCTCATCAACTACCCATGAATGGTAGCGAGCTGCTTTAAATTTTTCAGGGAGTCCATCAAAAATCTCATCTTTTTCATGCTTTATCAGAGCTTCAAAACCATGAATTGGACGGTCTAAGCAGAAAAGTTCTGCTCCAAACACTTCAGCAATGGCTTGCATTCCAAGGCAAACTCCAAAAATTGGCAGACGGTGAGCAAACTGATGAATGATCGTTTTCAAGTCTCCTGCTTCATCTGGAATTCCTGGGCCCGGAGATAAAACTAATCCGTCATAAAAATCAATCAGATTTAAATCAATCTTATCGTTCCTAATCACCACAACCTTTGCTCCGGCGTCTTCAAGTAACGTCTTCAAGTTGTATGTAAAACTGTCGTAATTATCAATCAGTAAAATTTTCATTTAGATGCATTTTTGATAGCTGTATGTATTGAATTTGTTTTATTGTAAACCTCTTGGCATTCAGATTCGCAAGTTGAATCATAAACTATTCCTGCACCTGCTTGATAAGTCAAATTTCCATTTCGTGATAATGCCGATCGAATAATTATCGCCGTGTTTACATCACCATTTGCTGCAAAGAGACCAATTGCTCCACCATAGAAGTTTCTGGGAACACTTTCATATTCGTTAATGAGTTCCATTGCGCGATATTTTGGGGCACCGCTCAAAGTTCCTGCTGGAAAACAATCGCCGAACACTTCCAAAGAGTTTTGAGTATTCAATTGTCCCGTTACATTAGAAACCAAGTGAATAACATGAGAAAAAGTCTGTACTTCTCTTAGTTTCTCAACTTGTACATTTTGACAATGGCGATTCAAATCGTTTCGAGCTAAATCTACCAGCATGATATGTTCTGCGTTTTCTTTGGGATCATTCAATAAAAACTGAACACCTGCTTCATCCTTTGTTGAGTCTCCATTTCTTCTCACCGTTCCAGCTATGGGGTGTATTTCACCTTTTCCGTTTTCTATTTTTATTTGAGCTTCAGGAGAGGCGCCAATCAGTTTTGCCCTGTTCAGATCAAAATAGAACATGTAAGGCGAAGGATTCAACGTTCTCAAAGCTCGATAAACTTGAAAATCATCTCCAGAAAAACCTTGTTGAAACTGTCTGGAGAGTACCAATTGAAAGACATCTCCCCGCTTCACATGTGCTTTTACTTTATCTACCTTGAGCTTGAATGATTCATCTGTTTCAGAGGAAAATGGCGTACCAACTGTCTCAAAAAAACTATCTGGATGCGCTTGTTGCCTCATCAATTGGATAATTTGTGGTAGTCCATTTTTGTTAGCATGAAAAGAATTGTGCAAAAGGGTGATTTGATTCGAGAAGTGATCGAAAATCAGAACAAATTCATAGGCTGCGAGAAAGATGTCAGGAAGGTCATTAGCTGTTTTATTCAACTTTATGTCTTCAAATAATTGGACACTTTCAAAACTGAATGCTCCAAAAAATCCATTTTGATGAGCAAATCTTTCATCAAAATCAAAACTGTTTTTTAACCTATTCAGTTCTGATGCTGTCGCCTCAAAGAATTCCGGCATCTCTTGTTCGATTCTCAACACCAGTTGATCATATTTTTCAATAGTCACTATTGGATTAGCAACTATGAAAGAATGTGCATTATTCTTGTTTTGATAGTCAGAACTTTCAAAGAGAGAAACATTTGCAAAATGATCTCTCAAGTTAAGAAACACCCCAATTGGAGTGTAGGTATCTCCCAATATTTGTTCTTGCTTTGTAAATATTTTCATTCCTGTTTTGTTTTGCCGACTCACGGCAAGCACAGAAATGAAAAACGGCCTACCGTGAGTACGATAGGCCGTTATTATTTTGATATACAATTAGCTCATCCACTCACCTAAGTTGAGTAGACCACCACCAATTGTTATTTGTAAATCTAAAATTCATTTTGTGTCACTTTGGACGGTACAAATGTCTGAAATAATTTTTGTTACCTCCAAATATTTTTTGAAACTTTTTTTTCTATACCTACGGTATAGGGATCGATACATTCCGATTGATAGGCTCTTCAAGTGAAATAAAAGTCTCCGTTCTAGTAATACCTCTAATACCTTGAATTTTCTGATTTAAGACTTCCATCAAATGATCATTATCTCTGGCGTAAAGTTTAACAAACAAACCATATACTCCTGTTGTATAATGAGCTTCAACAACCTCATCAATCTTCTTTAATTTTTCTGCAATTTCTGTATAATGGCTATTCTTTTCCATGAAAATCCCAACGAAAGCACAAGTACGATACCCTAGGCTTTTTTCATTCAGCTCGATAGAGAATCCATCAATAAAGCCACCCTTCTTAATTTTTGCAATTCTCTGATGTACGCCTGCTGCTGTCATTCCAACATAGGCTGCAATTTCAGTCACCTTAGCTCTAGCATCTCTGGAGAGATACTTTAGAATTTTACGATCTGTACTATCTAAAATCAACGACATACTTACTTATTGTTTACTTTTTTAAATAAATCAACCCAAAGATACAATTCTAATTAACTTAAATAAGCAATATAGGCTATTAAGTATTTTTAATGGCAATATTAGCATCATTACGCTTAATTAATAAATTATTATTGCAGAAAATATTTAATTATGAAACCAGAAAGAAGAACATTAGAAGAAGAAATATTATTTACTCATGCTGCTGCAATTTTTGAGCATGAATTGAAGACAAGATTAAACTTAAGCACTATTACGGCTCCTCTATTTGTTTCATCAAATTCTGGTTTAAATGATGATTTGAATGGTACAGAACAAGCCGTTTCATTTCAGATAGATGGACAACAGTTTGAGGTAGTTCATTCATTGGCAAAATGGAAACGTTGGATTTTAGGAGAAACGGAAACAGAGAAAGGCAAAGGAATTGTGACTGATATGAAGGCAATTAGAAAAGAAGAAATCAGTTCTCCAATTCATTCACATTTAGTAGAGCAGTGGGATTGGGAAAAGGTGATCAGTAAAAATGAACGAACATTGGAAACATTAATAGATCATGCCAAACTGATTTACCGGGCATTGAAAACCACTGAACGAGAAATATCTTCGTTAACAATCAGTCCACCATCTTTACCTGCTAATCTTTACATCATTCATTCAGAAGAATTATTGAAGATGTATCCGACCTACTCTGCTAAAGAGAGGGAAGATGCAATTGCTGCAAAACATGGAGCAGTACTTATTATTGGGATAGGAGCTGATTTATCTGATGGAAAACCTCATGACTTAAGAGCTCCTGATTATGATGATTGGACAAGTATTAACGCTGATGGTTTTTATGGACTGAATGCTGATTTGTTAGTTTGGGATACTGTTAGAAAAGCGAGTTTGGAAATTTCTTCAATGGGTATTAGAGTGGATAAAGAAGCTCTCATTAGACAATTGGAATTGACAAAATCTGTTTCCCGTTTAATGAGCCCTTTCCATCAACTTTTAGTTACTAAACAACTTCCTTACACCATTGGTGGGGGAATTGGAAAAAGCAGAGTGATCATGTTTGTAACTAAGAAGGATGACATCAGTAAGGTAATTCCGAAAACAGAAATATTACATTCTGAAATTGCTATACCTACGGTATAGAGTAACAAAAATCAAAAAAACTAAAAATTTTTATTGCTTATTCGAAAATTTTGTAGTTAGATTTGCAGGAGATTATGAACAACGCACAAAACACTTTTTTCTTTTACTGGTTTATGAAAGTAAACAGTTAGGGAGAATGTTGTGTCAAAATAATAATAATGAAGTCTCCTTTTAGGGGACTTTTTTTTTGCCCTAAAGGAGCACAAAACAAGAAGTATGAAAACAAAAGTTGCAATTAAAGGAATTGGCGGAAGCTTCCATGATCAAGTTGCTCAAGATGTATTTGGACAACAATACACTCCTCTCTTTTGCAAAAGCTTTAGTGATATTTTGAGAAAAGTTAGTGCTGAAGAAGCCGATTATGGTGTCTTGGCGATTGAAAATTCATTAGCAGGAACCATTCTTGAGAACTATCGTTTGCTCCGTGATAATTTGATTGAAATAACAGGAGAACGCTATTTACAAATTGATCATAATTTGTTGGCCTTGCCTGGTACCAAAATTGATGAAATTGAAACAGTGCTTTCTCATGAAATGGCTTTAAAACAGTGTCAACATTTTTTAGATGATCAACGCATTATGAATCGCAAGCCGTACTTGGATACAGCTTCAGCTACGCAGCTCATTAGAGCCAATGAGATGAAGGGATATGCAGCTATCGGCAGCTTAGAGGCGGCAACGAAATATGGACTAGAAGTGTTATCGAGAAACATTCAGGATAACCCAAGAAATTACACGCGTTTTTTGATCATTCAAAAGGTAAACAACAAAGGTCTATCCTTGAAAAAAAACAAGGCTACCATCATTTTTAGTGTAGAAGACAAGACTGGTAGATTAGCACACGTGCTCAACTTCTTGAATAGTAGAGGAATCAACTTAACTAAAATAGAATCTGTTCCTCAACTCAATCAAATTGGTAAGTTTGATATGATAACTGATTTACAATTACCAGAAGGTCAACAATTCAAAGACATTCTTCCTGACTTGTACAATTATGTAGAGCAAATAAAAGTACTAGGGGTATATGAAAGCGCTAACGAACCTTGGAATAAATAAGAAATGAAAAAATTAAAAGACATCAATAGACCGATTATTATTTCAGGGCCCTGCAGTGCTGAGACTGAAGAACAGGTCATGGAAACTGCACTACGCCTAAAAAAAACGGGGAAAATAGATATTCTGCGTGCGGGTATTTGGAAACCAAGAACACGACCAAACAGTTTTGAAGGAATTGGTGAAATCGGATTAAAATGGCTGATTCAGGCAGGAAAAGAAACGAACTTACCTGTAATTACAGAAGTAGCCAATTCAAAGCATGTTGAATTAGCTTTAAAAGCTGGTTTTGATCGCTTATGGATTGGAGCCAGAACAACAGTAAACCCTTTCGCAGTGCAAGAGATTGCGGACGCTTTGAAAGGGTCTGGAGTCGAGATTCTTGTGAAGAACCCCATCAATCCTGACCTAAATTTATGGATTGGAGCAATTGAGCGATTGCAAAACATTGGATTGACAGAGGTTCACGCCATTCACAGAGGTTTCTCTTCAATAATGAGTAGAAAATACCGAAATGATCCTATGTGGGAAATTCCATTGGAATTGAAACGTATCATGCCCGAGATTAAAATGATTTGTGATCCAAGTCACATTACTGGTAAACGTGAAATGTTATTTGATGTATCTCAAAAAGCTATGGACCTTATCTATGATGGGTTAATGATTGAATCTCATATCGATCCTGACAACGCTTGGAGTGATGCTGCACAACAGTTAACCCCTGAATCGCTCAAAGATTTACTAGAAAACTTGGTACTTAGAGAAGAGAACGCAGACAATAAAAAAGTAATCCATGACCTTCAAGATTTGAGGGCCAAAATTAATGATATTGATGATCAATTATTGCAGTTAATCTCTACTCGTATGGAAGTTGCAGAACAAATTGGGGAATACAAAAAGGCAAACGGAATTACTATATTACAGCCTAATAGATGGGAAGAGATTAAGAAATTACAAATTGAAATAGCTGAGAAAACTGGATTATCTGAAAAATTCATCATGAAGTATTTGGAGGCTATCCATCAAGAATCTATTAGACATCAGACTGCAGTAATGAATTCTAAATGAAAAAATTTGTTCCATACAACCTAAGCATAGATGAAGTCACACCGCCTGCTTCTAAGAGTTATGCTCAGCGGGCAATAATGGCTGCAACACTCTGCGATCAACCCACGATTCTCAAAAATCTCGGAAGCAGTGATGATGTGCAACACATTTTGGCTATTGCAGAACAGTTGGGAGCTGAATTAAAGAACAGCTCAGAAGGAATATTACTTGAACCCAGAAAAAATCGGATCGAAACAAATTTAAACTGTGGAGAATCTGGTCTTGGAATTAGAATGACCACTTCAATTCTCACCACATTTGGAAAGTCATTTCAAATTCAAGCTAAAGGAAGTCTACTCCAACGTCCATTAACAGATTTCGAAACTATTTTGCCTCAGCTAGGAGTTACATTAGAAAGTAATGATGGTTATGCTCCGCTCAAAATAAAGGGAAAGATTAAAGGAGGAAATATCGAAGTTGACGGTAGTTTATCTTCACAATATATCACAGGATTGTTAATGGCCTTGCCTCTGGCAGATGAAGATTCAGTGTTGAAAGTCACTCAACCTACCAGTATTCCTTACTTACAAATGACCTTGGATTTACTTTCTGATTTTGGTGTTCAAATTGAACATTCAGGATTCCAAGAGTTCGTCATTCCTGGTCAGCAAAAATATCGCTCTCCTGGAACTTATCTTGTTGAAAGCGATTGGTCTGCAGCAGCATTCTGGGTAGTTTATGGTGCAATTAAACAAAAGATTAAAATCCAATCATTAAAAGTAGATTCTTCACAGGCGGATAAAAAAATACTTGACTTTGTAGAACAAGCCGGAGCAAAATTGAATTGGAACGATAACACCTTGACGGTAGAGCCTGCGGACTTATCAGGAATAAATGTTGACGCCACCCAGTGCCCAGATTTATTTCCCATCCTTGCCACCTTGTGTATCAACGCCAGTGGAACATCAAAAATCAAAGGAATCCAACGATTAACTCATAAAGAAAGTAACAGGGCAAAGACCATCCAATCAGAATTTTATAAATTAGGCGCGCCAATCAGTTTGAAAGACGATTTTATGATTATTGAAACGCCCAGTCAACTCATTTCTACGGAAGTAACATCACACAATGATCACAGAATAGCAATGGCATTAGCTATTGCCGCAACGAAAATTCAAAATGGTGTACACATTTCATCTGCAGAGGCTGTGAACAAAAGCTACCCTACATTTTGGGAGCATTTATCATTATAACGTTGCATGAAAAATTTCTTCTC